>ENA-UPSM01000356-UPSM01000356.1-activated-sludge-metagenome-genome-assembly--contig:-NODE-356-length-66382-cov-15.485398_pt1 | contig 66382 bp, 98 predicted proteins | sample MGYA00238181_ERZ773283 | MGnify/ENA primary metagenome ERZ773283 (study PRJEB29023, sample SAMN05720199) | activated sludge metagenome | isolation source: Anaerobic digester | place: Japan... | reverse complement strand
AGACTAATTATTTTAAATGGAACAATTTCTTGGACAGACACGCATTTGTTTTTTTTCATTTTTTTTTTAGTCGTCTCGGAGGGACTTGAACCCCCAGCCTCTTCGATATCAGCGAAGCGCTCCACCAGTTGAGCTACGAGACGTTATGTAAGTCCCACGCTTCATATTATAAAGAAGAGTGGGACTTGGTTGTTAGATTATAATCTTACGGATTTCTGCCAAAATTGCTTTTGGATTAATTTCACAAGATTTGATCTGTTCGTAAATGTCAGCAGAATATCCATAGAGGTTAATCAACTTCTGGTTCTGCTTGAACATTGTAGTTCCGTATCCCTGTAAGTCAATTGAGTAAATGTATGGTTGTCCATATTTTCTCACATAAGACTGATAGGACGAATTCTTCAAAATGGTGTCACCACCCTGCATATCAGAAATCACAAAAACACGGTCATATTTACCATCAAGAGTACTAAAGATAGAACTAAAAATGGTTGCACCACCAGTGGTTCTTTGAATAACTGAATTCTTGATAGTATTAATTGTATCAAGTGGGTTGTAACTCATTTTTCTACAATCGTAGTCGAAGCTGTAGAGGTCAGCACCGATACCTTTCGCCAATGTAGCTCCGATTAGAGATGCTTTATCAATAACCTTGGAGTTAATATTGGTTCTTTTAGAATTATTGATGTTCATATTAACAGAACACATTCTCATGGATCCAGATGTGTCAACGACAACTGCAGTTCTACCATGAGTAAACAATTCTGAAAGGTTTGGAATCGCCAATTCATAAGCTTTGTTAATTGCAGTCAAAAGAGGATTCCTTCGATTCTGAGGAACTTCATAAAAATTCATCAAAATTTCAAAAGCGATGTCAATCTGGTGTGGAAAAACCAAGCTCTTACGAACTCTTTTTTCATCAACCAACATATTCAATGCCTTTGTGAAAACATCATCTGAAGCAACAGTAGTGATGTTACGAAGGTTTCTCAAAAGAGCCAAATAACCCAAAGTACCATCTTCAATCAACTGTTTCCAGTTTTCTGCTTTAGCTTCTGTGAGCTCGATTTCAGCCTGTTCCTTGGTGATTTCACCGGACTTGACTTTTTCTGCAATAAGCTGACCACTTTTGGTGTTTTTGTCTTCTGCTGTGTTGAATTGCTTCAATTCACCATTCATCAACTTCTTGAATGTGTCCTGCATCTTTTCGGATGGTTTTGGACGAACAAGGTTAACGATATCAACGAGTGACACAGCTCTACCCTTACCTTGGTATTTTGCCAATTCATAGGTATCAGCAGCTTCAAGAGCGTTTTTGAAACCTCTCTTCATTGCGTTTGGAAGTGGCATACCAGGGTTTCTCAAGAAGTAGTACGCTACGATTTCAAGAATATCATCAAGACGATAGACAATACCGCCTTGGTTTTTCTTATGATCACGCTTTCCGTAGAAACGAGTTGCTAAAGGGTTACCCGCCAATACTGATTGAGCAGCAACAGCACCAACATGAGTGACTGAACGCTGTCCCATTACAGAACGGGCGTAAACCAAAGCTTTTGCAACCAATTCAGGATCTTTTTTTCCGACAGTCTTGATTACTTCGACCAAACGAGATTCACGGTCAGATTCTTTTTCATAGAAACGGCCATCAAGACCAGAAGCCAAAAGGCTAACCATTTCCATTTCAGGTGAAAGTTTAATTCCTTCACCTCCTTGTGCGTTAACTACTACCTGAGTAGTACCTGCGGTTTTTGCGTTGTACTTTGCCATAATAAATCACTTTTTAAATTAAACACTATTATTAGTTAGGTAAAAACATTTAAAAGAAAAAAAAGGGAAAGTTGAGAACGGTATATCTTTAAAACATTAACGGTATTTCGAAGTAACCGTTCTCGTCACCACTTTAGTTGCGGGTAGGCGATTCGAACGCCTGACTTCCTTTTGGGAAGTACCAGATTATGAGACTGGCGAGCATGACCACTACTCTAACCCGCGATATTGTGAAAAAGGGAAAAATGAAAACAGTTTTTACATCAATTGTTGATTATAAGTCAAGTCGAAGTAGCTGTTTTCGTCACCACTTTTTAAAATTGTTTTGATAGAGAAAATTGTAAGAGTAACAAGACGGATTTGAACCGTAACGATTGTTTCTTATTAACAATTGTGAAGCCATTTCACACGAAGTAACTCTATACGTCACTACTATCAAAATATCTTATGGACAAAATATCAAAGAACCATTTACGGGACAAATATAAATAAGATTTTTGATATTTCCAAATTTTTTTGAAAAATATTTTTAAAAAATTTGTAAGAGAAATATTGAAAAGAGTGGATTGTTTGCAGCGCTCCCACGCGAAGTAACTCTTTTCGTCACTACTTACGATTGCGGGGGAAACCGGATTCGAACCGGAAACGATTGTTCCATAACAATTTGCTAACCATTTAGCGACGAAGTAACTAAATTTTTCACTACTGTTTCCAGAGAAAAGTAAACTTAGTGTTTTTTCTTTTCCCCCAATTATTTTGCGGGAGAGGAAGGATTCGAACCTACTTTATTTCAATTTTTCATTCATAGATTAACAGTCTACAGCTAAAGCCACATCAGCTACACTCCCATTTTTTTTGAGTTAGGCACTGGAATCGAACCAGTCGACGAGGTTTTGCAGACCCCTACCTTAGCCGCTTGGTTAGCCTAACAATTATTAAACTTTTAGTTAATCGTATAGATTATGCAATGACCACCACGAGCAGGTAGTTTAATTTGGTCATCGAGCCAACATGTCAAAGATCGCGTTCTAATTACTATGAAATTTGGACTTTCATATCCTTAGATTTTGAGTCTAGTACAGGAATCGAACCTGTGTCGCTTCTATACCAAAGAAGTGTTTTACCACTAAAACTAACAAGACATATTTGAAAGAACGTTATAAAACAAAAAACCCGAAACTTTTTTGGGGTTTCGGGTTCATCTTTTTTTGGAACTTAAGTTATCATGTTATGATATCTTTTGGTTCTTTTGAACCCGTTTCCCATGAGATATTATTTCTGCCTGTAAAATCAGAACAGAACGTACTCCTCCCAATGTGACTTGGTATATCGGTCACCAGTAAGGTTGTTTGTATCTCTGTATAATGTTTCATTTTCTGTTTTATTATAGTCTTTTATAATTAAATATGGTACAAATATAAAAAATCTTTTTTAAATAACAAAATATTTTTTCAACTTTTTTTAAAAATATTTTTCATTTTCTATTATTATATTGAATATCACGTGGTTATATTTATTGGTGAAATAATAAATGTAAATTTTTATTTTAAATGTTTTTAATAATAGATGGTATTTATAAAAAAACAGTTTAAAGTTATGGCAGGAGAAATATTGCGTCCGTATGCGATAAATACTGGTTCCACAATAAGTGGCACAACACAAGTTGGCGATATAGCAATTGGTGAAAACGATACATATGATTATAGTACTCGTCCTGGTGGCGTTACATGGTATATGGGTCCAGACGAAAACTTGGGATATTTAATTGTTCATCCTGATTATGAAAATAATCGTCCCAGATTTAAAAGAACTAGTGGTTTTAATGATGACTTATTTTTGATTAAAGCAAATGAGGTTGCTAGTATAATGGGTCACGAATCTTTTACTGATGTTACAGATGCGGTTAATTGGATGAATTTAAGTGGTGTTTCTACAACGTTTGGTGAGGTGGTTAATAATATTCCATTTTTTTCAGATTTATCTGGTTACATTACTGGTCGTACAGGAACAAATATGTCGGCGATTTTAGGAAGTGATGCCGAAATATTACCGGCTTGTGGTTATTTTGCGGGTAGTGAGGGTGGTAATTATGGTCATGTGTCTGTTTCTAATTGGGCGGGAACAGATTCACAAGGTTTTATTGAGACAAGATTCTATTTTATGGGATCGAATGTTTATCATTATATTCTTTCTTCGGGAGATGAAAATTATAGTTCAAGATATTTTCGTTTTGGAATTGCAAATAAAAAATTAGAATTACATGTTAGATGTGGTGCCACATCAGTTCATAATGTCATTAGAGGTCAAACTGAATTATCTGTTGGATGGAACACCATTAGAGTTGGAAGTAATGGAAGTGTTTATAGTATGTTTATTAATGGTCAGGAAGAATCTTTTATTGCTGCAACCGGAGTTAATGATGGTGCATGGGCTAATAAATCTGGGTCTGGTACATTTCTTAGAGATAATGTTACTATTGGTGTTTGTTTACTTAATAGCTTAGTAACAACCAATAGTCCTATGTATATTGATTATGTTAACTATAATAATACAAACAAATGGATTGTTACGGGTATAGGTAATCACATATATGATGTTATTGGTGGGTTACATATGGATTGGATTAATGGATCTGATGTTGCGTACGATCTCGGTGCTTCAACTGGTTTGCTTGATAATGGATATAGTGTGTGGACATCAGTCGGAAAATCAGATGAAATTGTGCCATATTATAGTGGCCAATCGATAGATGTTTCAAGTTTTCTTGTTGATTATGTAAAATCACATGATTGTGTTGGTGTACTAACTGGTCATAATTTAGCACCTTCTTTAATTAATATACCGGGTGTTAATTTTAATCGTAGTAATGTCACAATATTCAATGATGCTGCAAGAAACGGTGATGATTATAGTACAACAAATCCAAATAGATGGCGACCACAAGATATTGCAGATCCAAGAATTTATTATGAATGGCGTAATGTGGGTTTTAAGGGAATGATTGGTATTAAAGTTAATCACGAAAATAATAAATTTTATGCTATTTACGACATACTACTATATTCAACAGATAAACGTGGAAATGATCAATATAGCGTTATGCAATATTGTGAAAATGATGATTTTGCTTTATGGTCTGGTGGTGAACTAGTTTTGGATGAAAATAATTATATAGTTTTTGTATAATACTATGGCGATATTAAAGAATATACTTCAAGAAATAACAATATCAACCAAACCAGGCGCAGATTATTCAGATATTCAAAACGCCCTAATTGATCCAATAAAAACAATGAGAATTGAAGAACCCATTATTCTTACATCATCTATTGTTTTTCCGGCCGGTATAACGATAATTATAGGAACTAATGCCAAAATTTCTGGGAATTTTACATTAACGGGTAATGATACTGTTTTAATTCTTGAAGGTAATGGTTGTGTTTTTGGTACTGAAGTTCTATTTGCTGGAACATGGATATCTCATAATGTCAATCCTGAATGGTTTGGTGCTATAGGTGACGGAATAACTAATGACCACGCAGCATTTGCATCTGCAATTGCGTTTTGTAATGTTACACATTCTAAAACACTAGTTTTAAATACTAAAACATATTTAGTTAATGGAATTTTATCACCTGGAGATTTAACACTTCATGGAAATCACGCTAAAATAATTGCTGATACGAAAACTCTTTTTAATGTTCAGGGTACGCATACTAATTACGTTTTTTTGAGTAAAGATGCTTATAAAGGAGATAGTTGGATAATGTGTAATGACAACTCGTTTCTTTTATCATTATCTCAGGGGGACATAATAAAAATAATGTCCGATGAAATTTGCCAACCGGAATCTGGTGAAAATGTGAGGTTTGGTGAAATGCACGAAATTAGAAGTGTTGATGTTGATAATAATATTATTTATTTTAATGAATATTTAAACTGGAAATATTTGATATCTGATAATGCTAGAGTGTGTAAAACACAAATGATTAAATTGGTAATAAAAGATCTTCAAATTTGGTTAAACGGTGAAGACACAGAAAGTCGAACAGCAATTCGTATAAATTATGCTAAACCGTTTATAGAAAATGTAAAAATTAAGGCTTATAGTTATGCTTGTTTATTCGATAATTGTTGGAAACCCGTATTTAGAGGACAAACATTCCAAACTGATCAGTCTGGTTATGGATATGGTGTTTGTACTGCAGGTGCAACAATGTATGCCGACATTTCTGGTGCATTTATTGGAACACGACACGGATTTACTGCTGGTGGTTCTGGAAGTAATTTTGGGCCAACTTTTGGTGGTATTTCTTGGCATACCAATGTTCATGATAGTATAGCAACTTCAGCACGTTTAGATAATGCAAATTTTGATACACATGCCTCAACTGGTAGTGTTACGTTTAATAATTGTATTTCAATTGGTGGTACTTTTAGGGATTATGGTTTATCTATAGATGATTGGGATGAAAATATAACATATGAAGTTGATACTCTTATTAGATCGATAACAGGTAAAATATATAAATGTATTTTAGAATCGATTGGAAATGATCCAGATATTAGTCCTGAATATTGGAAACCTGTACCGGCAAATAATCAATGTGGCTTTAAAGCTGAGGGATTATATACTGATATTATTGATTGTGTAGTGATTGGTTGTAATTTTGCCGTTCGTGCTGTAGGTAAAGATATGGAAAGTGTTTTTATTAATGGGTTAAAAGCATATGAGTGTTATTATGGAGTATATCAAACATTAGTATCGAAAATACAAGAACTTTTTGTGAATAATTTAACAATAATTAATAAACATCTTTTCGATGGATTGGCATTATATATACCAGGAAATATATCAAATTGGTCTTTTTCTAATTTTAATTTAACTGGTGTTCGGATAATACGTAAAAGTTTTAATACAATAAAACCATCAAAATTAATACTTAATAATATAAAAGCTTCTGTACGTTATCCACAAAATATTGATGCTATATATATATCTGATAGGAGTATTAATACAATTATATTGAAAGATATTGATGTGGAAAATATGAATTTATTTTCTATGCCTTATTTAAGTAGTGAACAACCATTATCATTATTTGAAATTAATGGTGTGACGGTTAAAGGTACTCTTGGTGATATTATTTATGTTGATCATCCTGTAGAAAATCTTTTAATTAATGGACTACAAGTTTATGACAATGCCGACAACACAAAACATTTAATAAACATACGTGTGGGTGTTAATAGATTATCTTTAAATAACATTTCTTATATAGGAGTGAATGCTATAAATGGTATATATACACATGATTCTGCCACTCTTAATTATATATTACATAACAACAATTTAATGCCAAATTTAGCGACTTTTAGAAGTGGTACTAATGCACTTACAGCAATTGAAATTGTTGGTGGTAGTGTAGGTTCACCTGTGGTTATAAGAGGTGTTGGTAACCCAGAAAATAATGTTGTGGCTAATATTGGTACATTATATCTACGTAGTGATGATAATACGGAGTCGACATTATATATTAAGGAAAGTGGTGTTGGTAATACAGGATGGGTTGCAAAATAATTAAGACTTTTTTATTAAATATATAAATGAAAAATAAATCAGAAATATCAACAAAGTTTTGGTTAATAACATTTGCTGGTTTTTTCATTGTTGAATGGATACGTGGAGGAATATCATATGAGTTTGGTTTACTTATTATGATTTTACTTATAATATCTATCGCATATAATTTTGATTTTTGTAAAAAATTTTTATAATATTATGGATGATAAAACATTACACCCCTATGCATTTAATACAGGATCTACAATAAGTGGTACGACACAAGTTGGTGTTATTGCGATCGGGGAAAATGGTACACAAGATTTCAGTGCAAGACCCGGTGGTGTTACCTGGTATATGGGTCCAGATGAAAGTTTGGGTTATTTGATAGTTCATCCGGATTATATAAATAGAAGATTAAGATTTAAGAGAACAGAAGGTTTTAGTGGGGATTTATTTTTAATTAAAGCAAATGAGGTTGCTAGTATAATGGGTCATGAATCCTTTAGTGGTATTACTGACGCATCTAATTGGTTGGAAAATAGTGGAACTGTGACAACATTTGATAATGAATGGAGTCCTTATTGGGAAACACGCACACCATCTGGTATAACTTTAACATGGATAGATGATTATACACGAATTACTTTTACTGATAATTCTAATGGTGATGCCCAACATGAAATTTGGAGCCGTCGTATTTGGTGGGGTGGAACCGATCCTTGGCAATTAGTAACCACACTTACAGAAGGTGTTACAACATATAATGATAAAACATGGCAAAATGCAACTGTTGAATATCGTGTCAGAGGTAAAAAATCTAATTCTTTTTCTCCGTCTTGGACAACAGATAGTATAAATACGCCATGGGTTTTTAAAATGAATCAGACAACATTACAAACTGTTAATATTAATGATATACACTTATATGCTGTAAATAAGTCCGTAACTATTGATTGGGGTGATGGAACATCAGAAACAGTTACTGGCGTAACAAAAAATTCGGTTGAAAAGAATTATACAGTAAGTGGTAATTATTTTGTTAAAATAACTGGTGATGTTAATTGGATAAATTATTTTGATATTCCATACCCCAGAACGTATTTTGCTGGTACTGATGTAACTAAATGGGCACTTCCATATAATTTCCAAGCCGGACATATGAAACAATTGGGTCTTATTGGTGTTATTACCAATATTCTATATCCACCTCGTGTGGCGTTTTTGGATTGGGATAGTAATGATTTTAGTGAGTGGAATTTAACTAATTTTCATATACCGTCTACAGCATTTGAGTTTAATGCAATGACTAATGTGTTTGATAATGTATTTGGGGATATATCTACTTTAGTGTTGCCCGATGTATTGGCCCATCTTAATTTGAAGGGATATATTCATGGAGATTTAACTAATGTGATACCATTTAAAAATATTTATTATGGTAATGCTTATGTTCGATTAGAGTCGTCCCACCCAGTTGGTTTAACTGGTGATTTATCTAATTGGATAATGCCGGATACGGCTGGTGGTGGTCATATAACGATGATGAGGGGTACTCATTTTACTAAAATGCCACGGGGTCATTTCAGAAGAATAACTAATTTTGGTTTTTTTGAAAATTCTTGTGATTCGGCTGAAATTGATAGTTTATTACAATATGTAGACAATTATTTTACTGGTGATGTTGTTCCTTTAGTTAATTGTACTTATATTCTTAATGGTGTGGGAATGGGAACACCTTCAGCTGTGGGGTTGGCAGCCAAAACAAGTATTGAAAATAAATATACAACTGCTGGTGTTACTGCCACAATATCTGTTAATGGGTTATGTAATGAATATAATACGGTTCTTTCTGCTATGACTACAACACCGTCTCCTGCAGACCAGACAATTCAAAACAGAATGATTAAAGCATTAGTAGATGGTGGGTATTATGCTAAAGCTGAAATAATAGACATCTTTGCAACGCATAATCAAAATGATAGTTTAATTAATTGGAAAAATCCTAATAATTTTAATCCTACAAAACAGGGCAATCCTGCTTGGGAGCAATATGCTGGTTTCACGGGTGCGGGAACAGATGCATATATAAAGACTAATTTCAATCCTTCAACTCATGGTACTATAATTGGTAAAGACAATGTTAGCATCGTATTTGGAATAGCTACAGATGCGTTTGAAAATAGTGACGACGTTTTCTCTGGTGCGGCGGCCACAAGTCCGATAGGCTGTAAAACAAGGGCGGCCGTTACTAATGGATACATAAGAGGGTATTGTAATGATAAAACACAAACAGCCATTGTTAATACAAATGCAATTGGTCATTATGCATATTCAAGAAGTTCTTCGGCTGGATACGATGTGTATAAAAATTCAACAAAAACTTATGCGGGAAATGCTTCTGTTGCAATGGCAAGTTTGCCTATCGATCTTATTAGAAGTACCAAACAAATGCCATATTTTATGTTATTTTCGTCTTTAACTGAAACAGAAGTTCAGGCCGTAATAAACATAATGGAAGAATATTTAGATAGTTATAATAATGGATTAATAACATAATAATTTTAATGATATGAACATACAAAAAGACAAATTATGGCATTTTTTAGGGGCAATACTTATTTCGTGGATTGTTCTATTAGCTTCACACTTATGGTTTCCGTTAAAATATAATTGGGATTTTGGTTTGGCGTTTGCAGTAGCCTTTATTTGTGTTGTTTTGAAGGAAATTGTTTGGGATAAATGGATGAAAATGGGGACACCAGAATTAATGGATTTTTTCTGGGGGTTTGTTGGAGCAATTGTTGGTCCGGCAATTTGGATGGTTGTTGAATTGATTTTAGGTAAAGCTGATCAATTACCTTGGTGAAATCCTTTATTTTATTCTTAAAAAAGATTATATTTAATTTCACACTATTTATAATAATGGAATTAAAAACATAATAAACAATTAAATTAATAAAAATTTCAAACTATGGAAGAAAAAGGTATTTTAACACAGGAACAGGAAAAGAGATTAGCCGAATTACTAGATGATGTAATTAAGCTAAAAGGTTTCCTAGAATTACTTGACGGGTATGTATTTAAGGCTCTTATTACATTCCTTGATGATAAATTTGCTGATCAGATTAAGGTTGAAATCAAAATCAAATTAGCAGAACTTGTTGACGCTGTATTGGCTGAAGATATTGAAACTGCACAGGATCTTGCTGCTGAAGTTATTAATATGTTAATTGATATACCGGGATTGGATGAGGAATCTGAAGGTCTTTTATTCAAGGGTATGATACAGCTTCTTGTTGGTGTTGTTCTTGATTGGATTAATAAAAAGAAAGGTGAGCCAGTTAAGCTTCAGCTTAATAGATAAGAAATAATAAACCTGATGTGTGATTTGGCAGGCCGAATATTCGGTTCTGCCACAATCTCCATATTGATTAACTAATACATTATGAAAAAACTAATATTATTTGCGTGTTTTTTAATTTTTGCCCTTTTAGGATACGGACAAAATAGTTTTAAATATCCCTTAATTATAGGAACTAATAATGGTACTGGTGGGTATGTTAGATTAAATGGTGCCACATCAGGTTCATCGACAATTCGTGTAAATGCCAATGCTGGCACTGGAACCATTTTTGAATTACCACTTAATAATGGAACAAATAACTATGTTTTGATAACGAATGGTTCTGGTGTTACTTCATGGTATGATCCCAATAACTTTGGATTTAGAACTGCAATACAGGTGGGACAACAGTTTATAGATTCCATAACCAATGGTATTGATATATCAACAGTTGCTGTTATGAAAAAAGCTGATGGTCCAATCGAACCTATTTTTACGTTCGGTGCTGGTAGTGGTTTTATTGGTGATACAGCATTATTTAACAACGGCAGGATTGCTGGTGCTTTTTTTAATTCTAGTTCAGATACATTATATATTACAGAACTAAGGGGTATATTAACCACTGGTGCTGGTACTGAAACCATATCAGCACAAATAAGATGGCATACTGGATGGTTATCATCTTCAGCAACAATATTAAATACGACACCTATGGTTATTGCGAGCAAAACTACTGATGCGGTGGTAACAACATTCAATAATAATGGTATTCCTCCCGGTTGTTGGATATGGTGTGTTTTAAGTGGGGCATCATCGGGTAATAAACCATCAATGTTGGTGCTACAGATGACTGGTTATAAACGAAATAGAAGTAGATAAAAATGAAGAAAGTATTATCGATTATAATTACATTACTGTTTATTACAAACATTAACATCCTGTCTCAAAATAGAGGTGGGATGTTTCATAAATTTGGAAGTAGTGTTTTGACAGCAAATCATATCACAGAAAGTCAATATTGCCCCGAATTTCAGGCTGTTTATAATGCATTTAATACAAAACCACACGCCGATACTGCCGCATTTATGAATGCAATGGTTTATTCACTTGATACGGCCGGATTGTTGGATAAAATGGATTTATTATACATATTGGCTAACAATAATTCATACAACGCAAATATTAATTGGATAAATCCAAGTACTTTTACACTTACTGACCCGGATACGACAAATCCTCAATTTTTTAGATATCAAGGTTATCGTGGAAACGGATCATCTATGTATTTGTCAACTAATTATACACCATATAATCACGAAACAAAAGTATCAACAAATAGTGTCACTCTCGGTGCTTGGATGGTAGATTGGCCTACAACAAGTGGTGTTGCTGTCGGTGCAAATGATCCTTATTCTGTACGTACTGAAATTCAAGCTTATAGTAAAGCAACTTATCCAAGAGGTTTTGCAAATTCAGCTGGTAATGCAACAAATCCCTCAACTGCTATTGGTGCAGAGGCTGGTTTACATATTATTACAAGACGAAGTAGTAGCGATAATGAGTATTATTGTAATAATGTCAGTATAGCAACTAGTACGGCTGCGTCGTCAACAAATTCATGTCAAAATGAGGTGTTTATCTTAGCTAAAAGTAGTTATACTGGTACTGGTTCTTCGACTCCTTTTAATGGGAAATTAGGTATTGTCTTTTATATGGCAGGCATTACAGATAATGAGGCAAGTATTTTATTTACAATATTTGATACATATATGACAGCAATTGGTTTATAACATGAAAAAATTTTTATTTTATATTGTACTGGTTATATTTTCAATATCACTCAAAGCCGAAACATATTATGTGTCAACAATAGGAGATGACAATAATCCCGGTACTTTTGCACAGCCGTTTTATAATTTGAACTACGGTATTTTACAATTAGTTGCTGGCGATACATTATTTATCCGCTCAGGTGTTTATTTAGTTACAAGTGCAGTATCTATTTCGGCAAATCCTAATAATGGTACAAAAGATAACCCAATTGTTGTTATGGGATATCCTGGCGATAATTCACGTCCAATTATAGATGGTAGTTTACTTAACAATACAACTTTATTGAGGATAGAGAATAAATCACATTGGATAGTAAAAAATATTGAAATCAGAGAATCACATGATACTGATGGTGTTTATACAAATTTCTGTGGCATTAATTGCTACAGCTCCAATCAAATAAGGCTGGAGAACATAGTTGTACATGACATTGATGGACAGGGGTTTAGAATTCAAGATTGTGATACGATTTATATAAGAGATTGTGATTCTTACAATAATTACGATCCATATAATGGTGGTGGTAAAGCAGATGGATTTCAGATAAATGGTGCTCCTGGTAAAGTTGCCATGGTTTATTTTGATCGATGTAGAGCATGGAATAACTCAGATGATGGATGGGACTTTCTTGATAACACAAGAGGAGTAGTTGACTCCTGTTGGGCTTGGAATAATGGTTATGATACAGACGGTAGCGGACAAGGATTTAAGGCTGGTTTACAAACTGGCCCGCCGCCATCAGAGGCTTATGTCTTTACAAATAACGTGGCAGTATATAATTCTCATGGTGGAATGAGGGCTAACTGTAATAATCAGGAGTGGTTTATTGATAGTAGATGGTATAATAATACTGTTGCTTTTAATTTAGAATATGGCTTCAATTCTTCTAATCTTCCTGGTGCTCAAATGTATACTAATATTTGGAGAAATAATATATCTTACAATAATGTGTTAGGAGATTGGTGGGAGGATGTATCGACTTTTATTAGAGATCACAATTCTTGGGATATTACCGGACTAGTAGTCAAAGATTCAGATTTTTTATCAGTTGATAGCACAGGAATTTCTGCCCCAAGAAATTTGGATGGTTCATTACCTGAAAATAATTGTTATGTTAATTTTTTAAAATTACACAGAACATCTGATTGTGTAAATGTTGGTATTGATGTCGGGCTTCCCTATAAAGGTACGGCACCGGATTTAGGGGCGTTTGAATATAATCTACCAACACAAATCATCGCCAATCATACTGTTGTGGATAAATATGATGATATACCACAAAGATGGATAGATTCTGTTAAGACAATGTGGGTGTCTGTTGCAGGTGAATCACATTCACGAGCATATAGAACGGGAGCTCAACTTCTTGAAAATATTAATTCTAAATATGCCGTGTCTGTTCTTGAATATGGTACACCAGATCCTTATACTACAAATAATCTTAGGCTAAGTAGAGCGACTTGGGGTGATTTGGATCATGAAACTGGCTGGAGATATTCTTATGGTGAGGAAGATTGGTACACAAGCACAACTGCTATAAATAGAACTAAGGCGGGTTTAGATTATTGTAATAATACCGGGCCTGAGCTTGCTGCGCTTGGTTTTGGTTGGTGTTGGGATCCTGACGAACAAGTAGAAGCCATGGATGTATATAATGAAGTCACACAAGAATATGATGAATATTGTCGGACTAACGATTATTTGACTAAAGTATTTTTCACCACAGGTCCTGTTGATGCTACAAATGCATCAGGAATTGTTGGATATTATAAATATCTCGCATATGAAGCGATACGTAATTATGTATCACAGATTGATAATGCAGTATTGTTTGATTATGCCGATATTCTTTGTTATGATGACGATGGAACTGGGCCTAATACCGCGTCTTATAATGGTAATGTATTTCCTATAATAACTCAAGATAATGTTTCCCCAGAACAAACAGGACATATATCAAACACTGGTGCATTAAGATTAGGAAAAGCTTTATGGTGGATGTTAGCTAGAATTGCGGGATGGGATGGAAATCCTGAAATCATAAGTGAAACAGATATAACATTTTTTACTATAAATAATCAAATAGGACCAGCAATAATAAATACTACAAATCATACTGTTAATGTACAAGTTGTATATGGGACAGATCTCACATCACTTATACCAACAATAACAGTTTCGGGTGGCGCAACTATATATCCATCAAGTGGTGTTGCAAGAAATTTTACTAGTCCTGTTGTTTATACTGTAACATCGGGTAGTTCATCACAAGATTGGATAATAACAGTAACAGTTGCACCACCAATACGTTATAGTGGACCTGGAACTCTTTTTGGCCGTCCAGTACATTATGATGAAAAAATTATAGTAATAAAATAAAATCATTAATTAAGTAAGTATGAATTTAAGAAAAATACTGATTATTTTATTATCATTTGTATTTACTGATGCTATTGGTCAAATAAATTTAACTATAGAAGGTATTGATTCAATAACAACCACACACAATGGTTATGATATACCACGCACATCACAAACAAATTTAATATTCCGATATAACAGAATAAGAACAGCATTAGATGATGGTTTTATGTTAACTGCTGGTGATAATGACTATAGTACAATTACCTCGACAAAACTTAATGGTGCTCAAATTTATGGTAATAGATTTAATAGTACAAATACATCACCAAGTGGTAGTCTTCATGGTATAATGGCCGGATACAATAAAAATTATGATTTTCACCACAATTATATATCCACATATAGTTATGGGTTTACTCATGAGGGAGGTTATCCTGATCATACATCAATGGAAAGTACTTCTGGTGGTGTTTATTACAATATTTTTAAAAATAATTCATTGAGTATTAACGAAAAAGGTTATGATGGGACAAGAATTGTAAATAATACTTTTTTTGTCGATAATTCAACATGGGCTGCAATTATCACTTTGTGTAATAGCAATACTGGTGGTTTAACTGAACCATACCCACCAACGAAAAATGTTGTTATTAAAAATAATATATTTTATGTTCGTGGTACTGGTGTGGTTCACGCATTATATATTGTAAATGAAGAAGATACTCTTGGGTTGGATTGTGATTATAATATATATTTCTACGAAAACAGAACTAATAATGAACCATTATTTAATTATATGGGAGCTAATGTGACTTGGTCACAATGGAGAGCTTTGGGTTACGATCAACATTCAATAATTCTTGATCCGGATTTTATTGATATTAATGAATTTGTGCCTAGAACTAGGATAAATTTTGGTTGTGTGATACTTGGGCTTGACGTTGGTTTGTCAGCAGAAAATTCTGTTTGGACTGTTGGACAAATGCCGGCAACCAATACACAAGGTAGTTCATGGCAACCTGGCGCGAGAATTTATCAAACACCAGCAGGTGGTGATTTTTTTGTGTCTCCCGATGGTAATGATAATAATCCCGGAACATATACACAGCCTTGGGCAACTTGGGGCAAAGCATTTAACTCAACAGCAGTTCAACCAGGAGATACAGTATATTTTAGAGGTGGTGTTTATCAAATGACTTCAAATAATTTGGTATATCCCGGCACACTTGGAGAAGGATATGATGTTAGTAGGGATGGTACTAGTGGTAATTACATTCATTATTTTAATTATCCAGGTGAAAAACCCATTCTAGATTGTTCTAATGTTACACCTGTTGGTAGTCATAATATTGGGATATATGGTCACGATGTTAATTATGTTCATTTTAAAGGATTAACTGTTAGAAATGCATATCAAATAGACGGCAATACCTCTGTTACTGGGTGGGGAATAGTAGGAAACAATAATATAATAGAAAATTGTGTTGTATATAATTGTGGGGGTAAAGGATTTTTTGGGGCGGGGCATAATATCTATTATATAAATTGTGACGCTTATAACAATTCAGACTCATTAACATATGAAATGCCCGGCAATGATGGTGTTGGTTTTACTAATGTGGATGTGTCTCAAGACGATGGAAGTGTTTATTATATAAATTGTAGAGCGTGGGAAAACGGAGATCAGGGGTTTTCAGCCATATCCAACGGTTATTTAGAGTTTAATGGATGTTGGTCATTTAATAACGGTGATCTTCAAGGAGAAGGTCATGGATTTAAGATGGGTTGTGTTGGAATATATCCAAACCAACCAGATTTCGGACCACTAAAAAGGAAATATGTAAATTGTATTGCAGCATATAATAGAGCGAATGGGTGGACTACAAATGATTCTGATGGATCTACCCGGCACCAAGAAGTTCATCGAATGCATATCTATAACAACCTCTCTTTCTTTAATGGACATCATTTGTCTGATCCTTGGCCCCCGATGCAATATGGATTTGTAATATATAAAACAGCTTCTGACGCAAGTCTAGAATTAGCTAGAGAATATTATAATAATATTTCTATTGGTAATGAAGACGGTGAAGTATTTATACATTCATATCCACATACCAATCCGGTTTTTGCTAGTTACACACACTCCAATAACTCATGGGACGGAGGTGCAACCATAACATTGGATGATTTTGCTGCTGTACCGGTTAACAAAGAAGCAGGTGTAACTTTATTGATGGGCACAAGACAATCAGATGGTAGTCTTCCAAATCTGGGGAATTATTTTAAATTGGCACAAAGTTCTGATGCCATTGATGGGGGAATTAATGTTGGGCTTCCCTATAAAGGTACAGCACCGGATTTGGGTCCTTTTGAGAGTGATTATAATGTTTTACAAGATGGTGATACTAAACCGATTATTTTTATTAATAAACCCATATATTTTGATGGAACAATTGTTATAATTAAATAATTTAAATATTTAGAATGAAAAAAATATTACTTATATTGATGATGTTTGTTTTTGTAAATGTCAATGGACAAATAAATCTCACCATAGAAGGTATTGATTCTATAACCACAACACATAATGGATATGAAATATCTCGTTCTTCACCAACAAATTTAATATTCCGGTATAGCAGAATAAGAACGGCGTTAGATGACGGTTATTTACTAATGGCTGGTGATAATAATTATTATGTAACAACAGCAACAAACCTTGATGGTGCTCAAATTTATGGTAGCAGATTTATTAGTACAAATACTACACCAAATGGAAGCCTTCATGGTTTAATGGTTGGTTATAATGCTAATTATGATATTCATCACAATTATATTAGTACGTATAATTATGGTCTAACAAATGAGGGTGGATTTCCAGATGGTACATCAACAGTTAACACATCGGGTGGTTTGTATTATAATATTTTCAAAAATAATGTCTATAATATTGTCAATAAAGGACATGACGGTACTAAAATTATTAATAACACATTTTACTCATCTTTGAGTGGGCAAGGAGTGTTTATCGGTGTTAAAGAATCAGATACTGGGGGTTTACCTGAGCCTTATCCAGGTTGTAAGAACACAAAAATAATGAATAACATTTTTTATTATGATGGTAGTTTTTCTCAATTTCACGCAATTGCAATTGGTTCTTCAAATGATGATACATTAGCTGAAATGGACACATTTGGTCTTGAAATAGATTATAATATTTATTTTTATAAAAACACAACAGGAAATAAGCCTTTTTTTGCTTTTAATGGCGTTACATTAACATGGGAACAATGGCGAGCGTTGGGATATGATGAACATTCAATAATACTTGATCCAAATTTTATTGATTTTGAGAAGTTTGTTCCTTCGACCAGACTTGATTATGGAACACCAATTGCCGGATTTGATAAAGGTTTATCTAATAATTATGAGTTTATTGTTGGTGAATCTCCATCATTAACAACACAATCTGGAAATTGGCAGGTGGGGGCTGTTATATATGAAACACCACCATCACCTACGGCTTATTATGTTTCAACAACAGGTAGTGATTTGGCTAGTGGGAACTTTCAAAATCCTTGGCGTACATGGCAACACGCCTTCACGAACACCCCAGACGGTGATACATGTTATATAAGAGGTGGTGTATATCAATCTAATGTTACTGTAATTATGAACGAAAAGCACGGAACAAGAAATAATCCCACTTGTTTTTTTGCTTATCCTGGTGAAAAACCAGTAATAGATTTTGCAACAAAACCAATACCTACAGAATTTCATTATGGCGTGAGAATTTTAGCGTGTAGTAATGTGCATATAAAAGGATTAACTGGACGTAATGTATATCAATATAGTAACAATAGTTACTGTGCTGGTATATTTGATGTTACTTATTCTAATAATATTAAATTGGAACAATGTGTTGGACATGACGCGGGTGGTATGGTTTTTCAAATTTCTTCAACCGACACAATATATGTTATTAATTGTGATGCCTATAACGCCAATGATCCTTATACAGAATATGAGCCGGGGGGTGGTGGTTTTGGTTATTCTTGGGATCAACCAAATCAGAATGGTTATTACATTTTTAAAGGATGTCGTGCATGGAATTGTTCGGATGACGGTTTTGGGGGGTCTAATCATGGTTATATTGAAGTAGATAGTTGTTGGTCAATGCATCATGGATTTTATCTTACTAATACTGTTGGATCAACGGGAAGTGGTTATAAAATGGGGATTAGAATCACTGATCCAAAACCAGATTTAAATTTGGTTGTGAAAAATTCTATTGCCGCTTATAATAAGGCTGTTGGATTTACACCCAATGATAACCAACAACATAATAGACAAATGCATATTTATAATAATTTCATTTATCATAATGGAATTGATCATGGTTCATCATCTGAAGTTAGATTTGGTTTTTTCTTCACAAATAAAACAGATTCTACTGGTAAGTTTAATAATTGGATACGAAATAATATATCATATAACAACTATAATAAAAGTAATATTGGTGATTATTACACAAATTCTCCTTTTATAAATCATGAAAACAATTTTTGGTTAAATGATCCTAGAGTGACTGACGCTGATTTTGTTAGTCTTGATACGACAGGTATGAGGGGTCCTAGACAATCAAATGGTAATCTTCCATATACCACATTTGGACATCTTGCTCGTGGTTCTGATCTTATAGATGCCGGAACAACAAATACTGGATTGCCTTATAACGGTTCTGCTCCTGATGTTGGTTGGGTTGAAAGTAATTATACAACCCCACCACCGGGTAGTAATAGACCTGGTCTTCATGATGGACGGCATACGTATTATGAAAATAAAGTTGTAATAATAAAATAAAAATTAGTTCCGATGGTGGGACTCGAACCCACGAAGTCATAGACTACACCTTATGAAAGTGCTGGAATTGCCGCTATCCGACATCGGAATGTTGTGGAAAGGGAGGGATTTGAACCCCCGAACTCCTAAGAGACTTGATTTACAGTCAAGCGGTTTTAACCACTCACCCACCTTTCCTGTTTTGTACGCCCGGTGGGACTCGAACCCACATACACCTTATCGGATCACGGATTAAAGGTCCGTTGCATCGTTCCACCTCTGCCACGAGCGTATAATAAAAAACCCCGAAACTTACGTATCGGGGTCACCATGTATAATACTTCACAAATAAATCATGTCATAGTTCGCCCGATTCCTATATGTTTTTTCATATAAGATTTAATGGTTGAATAATATGACATTAAAGTACACATCGTATTTTTGTTATAAATATGTTGCAAATATAAAAAAGATTTTTGAAATAAACAAATGTTTTCAAATAATTTTTTTTGTCGAGTCAAATAATTTTCATGAAACTATTTATAATAAAGTCTATTAACAAGAATGGCCCAATATAAAATAATTGTCGATCAACAATCAAAATTTGTACATTTAAAAGAACAACCACTTTTTACTGATTGTCACGAAATTCTGTTAGATCATGTGATATCATTTATTGATGATCAAACATTTCAAACATATGAAGAAGAACCAACAGGGACAACAGTCGGAACAGTTGTTTCGTCAACATATGATGATGTTACATTTGAGATCATTGCAGGAAACATTGGAAATGCATTTACCATTAATAGTTCAAATGGAGTTATAACAACCGCCATCATTCTTGATTATGAAACAGTTCCTGTTTATAATTTAACGGTTAGAGTGACAGTTAATGGTTCACCATCTCTTACGGATACTGGTAATATTACAATAAATGTATTAAGAGTATATCATATTTGTGAAAATTACGGTGTTAGTGAATCTGGTACATCTGTAAATAATCAAGTAAATTATTTATCATGTAATGAAATTCAACTCACAACCGGCACGCTTGGAAATTATTTAATTGATTGGAAATTGGGAAATGTAAATGGAAATACAGTATTTACTAGTGGTAATGCTGGAAATACAGATCCAGATTTACAAGCTGAACATCCATTTTATGATTTATGTCAAGGCGGCACATTATATCCGGTATTTAGATATATCACAGTAAATGGTGTGAGATATACAAATATAAAGTTTTCAGATTTGGGTTACTATTCACCGGATTTATTGACTTGTTTATCACCAAAAACAGTTGGTGCAATGACTTGTTCAAATGGTTTGGTTGGTTCAACATATAACCATACTATATCATATAATAACACAACAATGCCAGCAGCAGCCGCAGAACGTACAGTTACATATATGCTTAATAATGACGGGTCAACAACAGATTTTGCTTGGCAATTTTATGGTTATTTAATCGCAGATAGAATACGAATATATTACGTGTCTGGTATATATGAAACATTATTAGGTGATTGGGTTATTGGGTCGGATAATGTGGAAACCAATTATGGAACAATACCAAAAATTTATAAAAGTTCATACATTAAGACCGCATTTAGTGTTAGTGGTTTCACATATACTTCTGGTGATTATATAAAATTTCATATTACACCTAGTTATAATCAACCGACAATAACTGACACTAATTGGTCGTTAAGTATAAATTGTTTTACACAAACAGAACCTCTTAATTTGACACTTGTAACGGGAAGTGATTTTTGTGCTTTGAATACTGGTACAACATTAAATATGGTATATAATAATGAAACGTGTTCGTATGATGTTGATATTATAACAAGCGAAGGTCTACCATCAACAAATGATATTTATAGTTATTTCATACCCATTAATTTTGGTGATGGTGATTATGACACTAGTTCGACAATTTCATTACGATGGAATACTGGATACACATATAACTGGTTAAATAATACCGGATCCGATTATTTTCTTAATGGAACGTTAACAATTGAAAGGGATTTGTCAACACATATGTTAACATATACATTTACAAATAATGATGATTATCTTAATTATAAAAATGCATATGTTGCACTTACTGGCTCATCATGGAACAACTATACCACAGATCCAACTAATCCAAATCATTATCAACAAATCACGATGACACAAAGAATATCAATGACATCGGGGGACACGTATTCAACTGATCATATATATATTGGGCCCGATAGTTTATTTTATTTTGATGATGTTAATCATATAATAACCATAGAATTAAGACCTTTTGTTTCCGGATATATTCCTACAAGTGATTGTGATTTATATTTTTCATCACCATTGACAACAATAAGTACTGGCATTAATAATTTTTATAGTGGTGATAGTTTCACACATATAACAATATGGGGTTGTGTTGAATTTAGAGCTGTAAGATATCCTCGTGTTGTAAATCATGACACATCAGTAGAAGGTAGGGCTACATTGGCTTTACGTACCGGATTATTAAGCCCAACATTATCTTTCGGACCACGATTTGTACCCTATTTTTCTGATTTTTTGGCACTTCATAAACGTTATTTAAGAGTTGATATTACTGATGTATCAGATCCAATAAATAATTATGAAGTTTATACTAAGTTAGATTGTGAAACCGGTGAACTATATTACGATTGGGTATTAATTAAAAAAGTTGGAACATAAAAAAATCCCCATCAAAATGGGGATTTTTTATGATTAGTCTGTGAGAAAACTCATTACTTCAGTCATGGAAATAATCACTCAATAATATCACCAGAATCTTCTCTAGGATCTTCGACTAATCTGATTGTCCAGTAGTCAGCCGTTAAATTTGCTGTGTTACAATATGCGTAAGGAAGATAAAAATAACCTTTATCACCCCACGATTTACCCCAACTATTTCTTACAATAAAATGTTGTTGTGTGTCATCATATCCAACTAATGTTACGGCATGACCACCCAAGGCACTTTCTTTTGATAAATCAGGCATCGGTACATATCCAGTGTTAGTTACTGAATCACCCATAAATGATTCATACAACATCATACCAAATGATATTGGGTGACCCAAAGCTAAACATTCTCTTATGTGATAAAGGTTATGATTAACACGATAATATTCTAATACTTGATGTTTTAAAGCCTCTTCATAACAATCTTGTGTTGGTTTTTTTCTGAAGCATCTACTGTAACTCCACATTTTTTCGGGACACACACCTTTATCAGCCATTGTTTTTATTGTGTTTCTTAGTGTTGCTCCGGCATCCGATCTGATGGTTCCTTCAATTTGTCGCGTATTATAATATATGAATAATCTTGACGGCATGAAATTTTCAATTTCTTGTCTCATTTGTTCAAATTGAAATACTGCACCCATAGAATTAGCAGTACACGAACCAAGATTACCTTGATCGTATATTACTGGGCATTTTTCTCTTAAATCTACCTTTTCTGGTAATGTAATAGGTGCCGAAACTTTAAATTTATAGTCTCTGGCATCGGGCAAGTCTCTCTTCCAACCCAATTTAGCGTTTTTACTGGGCTTTGATTTAAAAATCTTTTTAATCCAAATAATAAATTTTTCCATAATTTTGTCTTTTCCTATAAATATAATGTTAAAATAATTTGGTAGTCTCAAAAATGTTTTATATGTTTGTCGTTGAAAAATGATAAAATGGTGAAAATTAAAGAATCTGTTAAGACATTATTTGAAAACAAACATCACTATGATGCTGTTAACAAATTTGCATTAGAGTCATATAATAAAAGATTTAAAGACCTGAAGAAAGATAATGGCACATATCATAGGTATGAATGTTTTGAAATTATTAGTGATAATACTATTCGAGTAATTTACAAATATGGAACAATTCAATATGATTTTGATTATACATCGTTTTTTGATGTTGAATTATAATAAAATTTATGAAACTAAAAGGACAATATAGATTAGTTTATAGCCTCGATAACGTAAAAAATGAATTGGTTCTTGATGTTGAACTTAAACAAAGAGAATCTTTATTTAAAACAGGGGAAAATTTGTGGTATGGTGTCGCAACGCTTAATAAAAAACCATATACGGAGGAAGATTTAACACATTGTGTAGATGCACAATTGGCTGCGAAAAAAATTGGAAGAGAATTATTAATAAAAACGAAAAATGATGCTAAGAAAAAGAAAATTGTTTTTCGTATTATAAAAGAAGAAAATGAATAATACACATTCAAAAAGTTATCGTTTAAACGATGCTAAAAATATAGTAGAAAAATTTAAAATTTAAAAATCATGACACACGTAGCTTTCTTTATTACTGCAGGATCACTTCTTCTTATTTTACTTGGATCAATTATTTTTATATTGTTAAGTAAGAATTATTTCTGGACTGGACCTTTTACCGTAATAATGTTTTCTTTATTAGTGATGGGGCTTGGATTAATACCAGCAACAGTACCTTCTCCTGATAGAGTAACATTGACACCACTTGATAAAAATGAATATACTGCAGAAAAGATGAGCGTAGGATTATTAGTTACATATGATAAATACTATGCGATAATACCTGAACATAAAATGGTAAATAACTTTAATAATTCAACAGAAATTATTTTAAAGGAGCAAACTTCTTATTATAAAATTCCTTTAACACTACGACGATTTTTGGAAATAGAAGGGGAAATTTATCCTCTAATAGAAATTTATAAATGAAAGTTTTAAAAAGATGTTAATAAAAAGAAAATTGTTTTTTGTATCATAAAAGAAAAATTAACAAAATAAAACATGTTAGTAGTAACTCTTATACTGTGGTTAATGTGTGGTTTAATGGTAATTATTTGGTTAGTGAGTTTATATTTCATTAATTTTAATCTTGAAAAGCACCCATTACTTATTAAAAAAACAGAAAAAGTTTTATATGATATTTGTGATGTAGAAAAAATTTCAGTTTTTCATGTTCCTTTTGAAATATTGAATAAAAACAACAATTGCGAATCCCGAATTAATGGTAGGTACATATATTTGTTATTAGATGATAATGAAAAACTTGAAGATATAAAAATGGAAATCCGAGAATTGGAAGTAAAATATGGTAAATCATTTAATCAAATTTGTAAAGAAAATAATATTAATACAGATTTATTAAATACTCCAAGAATTGAATTATTAGATAACATTAAAACATATGAATATCTTGAATTATATTATTGTACTTTTTTTCACGAGCTTGGTCATCATTTTCTTGTGAAAAATAATGAAATAAAAGATCACACTGAAAAAGATGCAGATGATTATGCTGTGAAATTAATCAAAGAACACTTACCAAAATATTTTCAATTATTTTTCATATTTAAATATCGTTTTGAAAAAAATGGATTAATTTTGTCAAAAAAAGAAAAACTACTAGCTCTTTTTGAATTTTTGGGTTATATGAAAGAAAAACGTAAATTTGACAAAAGTTTAAAACAAAATAACATAGAAATACATATTCAACTCGGAAATCACATGGATGAAATTAATTGTGTTGAAATTACAAATGACGATATAAAAAATATGGATTAATATGGATAGGAACGGCATTTTATAGCAGTTATCAGATGTCTAATTAAAAAAATAACATGAACATAATTAAAGAAACCCGGTATTTACAATTTGTTGAAAAACCAAGCAATGGCAAGATGAAAATAATTGATATTGTTAATATCAATCATCAAAAAGTCATTGGTCAAATTAAATGGTTTGGTAGATGGAGACAGTATTGTTTTTTTCCTTGTGAAGAAACTGTTTGGAATAAAACCTACATGGAAGACGTATATGAGGTCATGAATGATTTAATGGAAGAACGTAAAACGAACATAAACACAGAATATGGAAAAGGATTGTAATGATTTGTGTTTAAATGAAATCGAAAAACCCATTAGGGATATTGTTTTTCACCTTCGTAATGTCGGTATTAATACTTGTTGTAGCTGTGGACATTATATGTGGATACAAGGCGATTTGTTAGATTCTACACACACCCTTAACATGATTAATAATGTAATGAGTGAAATGGGTATTAAAAATTATTTTGTTAGATGTGGAGAACAAGTAAAAGATGGATGTAAAGATAGTTGGTTTGAATTATCTTTACCTGATATAAATGGACAATACCATTTTGAAACAATTGACAATAAAGAATACCAACCAAATAAATTTTAATTATTATGACACTTAAAATTATACTTTTAATTGTACTGACAATACTCTATATCGCAGTTTCTTATTTTGCCGGAAACTATTTTTTTGGGGATGCGGATGATAAAACTATAGATAAAATTTGTTATACCGCATCGATGGGATTGTTTTTATTATTTATTTTCATGATATTAGTCATATTTGGTTGTGGAATTTACTTTTTAATTAATTTTATATTTTAATATTCATTACAATGGAAAGAAAATATCAAAAATTGGTAATCACATTAGAAAATGTTGGGCAGGCAGATGCAATAGCTCTAATAAAAATGTTTAAATACATGGAACATCTTGGCAACATTGGTTCATCAAGATGGTGTTCGTTTTTTGCTGATGGCGATGGTGCATTTCGTCCCAAAGTTAGTTTTGAATATCCTGAAGAACTCCCAGAAGTTCCTGAAATTGATGGTAGGACAGTTGTATTTCATGATAAAAAAACAAAAAAAGTACTCAATGTTTCAAAGCGTTGTATGACTGATTTTGCAATTGATAGTGATAATATTGCTTGGAAAATATATCACGATGATTAATTAAAAAAGATAAAATAACATAAGAAATGAAAATAATTAAAGTTCAAAAATTTGGCAAAGAATTAAATGCCCAAGAACATTTATTGGGAAAACATCGAGAACACTGTTTATGTTGGTTAGGATGTAAGTATTTTAAACCTAATACGCCTGAAAATTGTGAAGTTGCTCAAAAACTTTTCCAATTTGATATTGATAATGGAGTTACTACTCCAGTTTGGGAATGTATAAAATATGAATCATAAAAAGATAAAATCATGTCTAAAGAAGTACTTCAAATAACCATCAGTAAACGTAAAACTTCCAAGTATAAAGTTATACGTTGGCTCCAATATCAATGGTTTGTCATTTGGAGAATATGGAAGCCAAAAGTTGTTTCAAAAGTCTGTTGGTTTTTATCTGAGATGATTTTAAAAATGATGCCTCAAAAAGAACGTGAGAAACTATTAAAAGAATTTGAAGAAATCGAAGTACACATAATTGATAACATAAAATAAAAAAACTTATAATTAATGGTACAAAAATTTTTCGTTGAAATTAAAGAAAAACAATGACAATAAAAGAAAGAAATAAAATTATAAGGTCGGCAAAAAAAGTTGAATGTCGTTTTTGTGATGGTGGTGAGAAAATGTGCCAAACCAGGCCATGTTGGGGTACTGTAAATGATTTTAAACGAATTATTGATGCTGGTTATGCAACAAGTTTAATGATCGATTATTATTCACATGAGAGTATTAATAATGGTAAAAAAATATATTTTTTGTCTGGTGCTAGTAGGGGTAATGAATGTTCAAAAGCTGATTGGAACCCAATAGGTACATGTAAATTTTTTGTTAATCATAAATGTATTATTCATCAAATAAAACCCACAATGGGTGCTGTTGCGTGTTGTAAAGAAAATACAAGTCAAGAATTAACACACGCTTGTTTGTTAACTTGGAACACAAGAGCGGGTGAAAAGTTAATTAATGATTGGAAAAAAATGGTTAATTATGTTGAAGTAGAAGACGATAGGGAATTTAACTTAAGTGCTTTAGCACTATTGTGGTCATCGACTCATATGTAAAAGTTTGACAAGCCCGAAAATTTAAATTTGAGATAATTTGATAAAATCAAAAAATAACCATATATTTGATATATCGATGATTCAAAAAAAATATGGTAATTAAAAAAGGTGAAACGAAAAAAACAACGATTACTTTAAATGAAATTGAAGTTGCTATAGCGAAATATTATGGTATAAGAAAACATATAATCGTACCAAATGTATCATGGGGATTTTGTTGGAAAGATAAAGAAGGTTGGCATTCAATGCATGAATGTGACATGTTTATAATTAGAAAATCAGGTTATGCTATTGAAGTTGAAATTAAACGAACCAAAAGTGATTTACTGAATGATTTTAAAAAAAGACACGGGCATGTAAGTACTAAAATAAGAGAGTTTTATTATGCGATACCAGAAGAAAAAGCTGATGAGTGGTCAAAATTAATTCCCGAACATGCAGGAATTATTATATATTACAAGTATGTACAAGATATTTGGGATAGAAAAAAATCTCGGTGGACTGATAAAACCAAATGGGTTATGGGTGTTAAAACAATGAGAAAAGCTAAAATAAATAAGTTTTCAGTGAAACTCACAACAGAAGAACAGCTTAAGATAGCAAGATTAGGTACACTCAGAATTTGGAATTTAAAAGAAAAAATGATAAAAAATAATGGAAATTTTCGATAGCCACGGATTTCATACTGGTAGAATGATATCTTTTTCAAAATCTGTTTATCGTTCGAAATATCCCGACAATGATATTGTTTTTAATGCAAATATTTTTATACCAAAAAATGGAAATGTATTTAAAGGTGATTTGGATATAACATTTGATTGTGAAAAACTTCAACAAATTTGTGACGAACTTGGAAAGGAAATGATTATCACAACAGAAAGCGTGGGTTGGTATGCGAAAAATAAAAAATATAAAGATATTGAAAAACATGCCCACGCTAAATTCATCCCAAATCAAAAAGTATATTTCCGAAGAGTGTATGATGGGTTGCACGGAATTAAAGTGGGAAATATGACAATTATTACAAGTAAAGGTATTGACTGGATTGAAAAAGAATTCACAAAAAATAAAATGAAAGAATAATTAAATTTATCATGAAAAGAAGGAATTTTTTACAAAAACTTGGTGGAACATTTTTTGTCGCAGCAATTTCACCAACAATTCTTAAAGCATTTAAAACCCCTGAAACAATAAAAAACAACAACCATATTGAAAATGAGGTTTGGGATAATGATGATTGGGACGAGGTATCCGAAGAATGGACTAATGCATTTTTTAAATATTTAAAAAATAACGATGTTGGATTTGAGTGGGAAAGAGTATATTCACCAGTTTTTGAATTAAGAAATGGACACACATATCAATGTTTAGTAAATGCATATCCTCCCCATCATTTTAATATACTTTGGGATGATCGTGGTGTGTTTGAAATATACGATACTGCCACATTACTTCGACCAAGAACATTTAAAGAATACCGAAAGCATGTGTTTGATGTGATTTGTTCTGACATTTCAAAAAAAGTAACAGGAAAACTTTATGTATATCAAATTTATGTTACACCAATGATATATGATGCATTAAATAATTTTAATCCAATACGTAATATTTGTATAAAAAGTGTTGAAGTCTAACAATAAAGTAAAAATTTATGGAAAATAAGAAAAAAATAACAAGGGAAGAACATTTGCGATGGTGCAAAGACCGTGCATTTGAAATCCTTGATAAAGACGGTGATATAGGTATGGTATATGCTTCATTCGTTAACGATATGAGAAAGCATCCAGAAACTGAAAATCATGCAGCACTTGAACTGGGTTTTTTGATGATGTTAAACAAAAATAACACACCAGAAGAGATGAAAAAATTCATTGAAGGTTTTAATTAAATTTATAATAAATGAAATCATAAAATAAACATGAAAAAAACATCAAAAGCAAAAATTCATAGAAAAAAATAAGTTAATGGGCAAAAAAAAGAAGAAAAAAGATTCATTTAAGGATGTTGAAATCGCCGATAATCAATTAATACTTCCAACTGGTGTTATTATTACATTTAATGATGAACAATATGAGGGTGTAAAAAAAATTCGTAAATGGTTAAAAAATGGTCAAACGTTTTTTACTCTTGCCGGGCCTGCTGGTTCTGGAAAAACAACAATGATAAAAAAAGTACTTGACAATTATCATTTTAGTGTTGTTGCTAGTGCACCAACTCATAAAGCGAAAAAAGTGATAATGAGTACGACAGACCTACCAGCACAAACTTTGCATTCTTTGCTTGGTCTACGTCCAGATGTTGATCTTGATAATTTTAATCCAAATCAACCTGAATTTGGTCCAATTGCAATACCAAAAATCGGTGATTATAATTTTGTTATTATTGATGAAGCATCTATGATTAATCTCGATCTTTATAATTTGATAGTAGAGAAAACAAAAAATACATACACAAAAGTTTTATTTATTGGTGATCCAGCACAAATACCGCCAGTCGGTGAAAAAGAAAGTGCTGTTTTTAATCAAAAATCAAATGAATTTTATCAATTAACAAAAATTGAACGTCAAAATGATGGTAATCCAATATGGACAGTTTATGATAATTTAAGAAACCATTTAACTGATATTGATGGTGGATTTAAAAGACAATCTGTAATTAATGAAAAAGGTGAAGGTATTATTTTCACTACCGACAAAAAAGAATTTCGTCAGGCAATTCTAGACAAATATAGATCGGATGAATTTAAAGAAAATACAGATTATGTGAAAGTTATTGCCTGGAGAAATAAAACTGTTATGTTATCCAATGAGATTATTCGAACAGAATTATTTGGAAAAAATAGTGATATTGTCGAAGTTGGGGATATTTTGATGGGTTATAGAAGCGTTAGAACAGCAAGTGCAACACATAATATAATTGAAAATTCTGCTGATTATAGAGTTGTTGGTAAATCCGAATATCAGACGAACAAATATAAAATTAAAGGGTGGAATGTGAAAATTCGTGAAGATTTACCTCGTGGTAAATATAAATTCAAGGATATTTTTATAATAGATACTAGCGATCACGGAAATCTTCATAAATACGCCCAATTACATGACAAATATAAAGAGCAGGCAAAAAAATTACAAGGACCCGGTGCGTGGACAGAATACTATAAATTCAGACGACAGAACATTCTTATGAAAACCATAACCACATATGAAGAAGGTAAATTTCGTTCAAGACCAGATATCATTGTTAAGGATATGGATTATGGAATGGCGATAACAGCACATAAAGCACAAGGATCCACATATACACATGTCTTTGTAATGGAAAACGATATAGACGCGAATTGGTTAATTAAAGAACGCAATCAATTAAAATACACATCATTTACTAGACCAATTATATCCGCAACAGTATTAACAAATGAAATTGATTAAAGATGACAACAAGAAAGAAAAAAACAACAGTAACACAGATGATTCCGACACCAACGCCGGAAAAAAAGAAAGTTAATTTAAAAGATCCTCAAGGTGTGAAAGTTTCAGTACCAGATAATATGGTAATCAATAAAAGGGAAGATTATTCAAATTTATCCATTGAAGATGATTCTGACGATTTCTTGTTATATAATATGAAAACGTATATTAAAGAATGTTCAGAATGGGGATCGAATATCCAAGTATCAAAATGGGCAAATGAAACGGGTTTTGAAATAATTCATCAGAACAAAAATGGTGCTTTTCAGCATTTATCAATTGCAAAAGAAGAGGCACAACTTCTAATTAAAATGATAAATAAAATGATTGATCGTTAAAAATGATTGAAGATTATGTAAAAGATAAAGTAATTGCAATTACATCATTTTGTGATACTGATGAAAAACGTCAAGTGTTAATAAACAACATTGTTTTATTACGTCAGAAATTTCCCAACACAAAAATTGCACTTCACGCCAATTATCCATTATCAAAAAGCATTCAAAAATCCGTTGATTATTATCTTTATCAAGATTTAAATTTTATTGGTGATGATAAATGGACATATTATTGGCATCAAATAATTAATGATAAAACAGGAAAACCATATTTTAATAAGAGATTTTATTATTCAATTCTAGATACGGGATTTTCTGTTTTTCAACAAATTAAATCCTTAACAAAATTTTTAATTGATTATCAATGGGTTTTGTTAATAAATTATGATCTTTCAGTTGAAGAACTTAATAAAAATGATTATACCACAAATTACGATTTGACTGTTCATCTTTTTCCTGAAGGTGATGCTTATTCAATGATTGTTATGTTTTATAAACCACAGGTCTTTTATGAAAAGGTAGCAAAATATTTCACATATGAAAATTGGATGAAGCCAGAGAGAGTTGATCAACTTAACGAACAACGATTTTATGATATTATACATGAATCAAATATCAGTGTGTTTGAACATAAACATAAAATTACTGATAAAATAAGTGGTATGCCAGATTATGTTTATCCTGATTGTAGCCCTGGAAATAAGCCAAATGCTCCACATAACAATTTTTTTAAAGGTTATCTTTTGGTTCAAACAGATGATTTTTTTGAAATTTATTTGTGGGATCTTTTATCAGACATATCAAAAATAGTTTTTGTTATGAATGATGAAATTTATATTGTAAAAAATCAAAATCGTGAAGGGGGATTTGAATATTATCTTCCATATGTGGGTCAAAGAATTAATGGTATTAAAATTAAATCAATTAATGATGTTCCGGTAGATATAGATTTAGTGGTAAAAAAAGGATATATAACAAGAAATGTTTAAATATTTTTTTGTTTTTTTAAATTTTTTTTTTTATCTTTGTGTTGTTAAGACAAAGTTAAATAAAATGAGAAGAGAAATGCTCCAAGTGACGTGGAAAATAATAAGAAGAAAGGGGTATGGGAGAACGCCAGAAACATATTGTACTTACATCGCCGAAAATGAAAAATATAAACATAAATTAAAAACTATTGAAGGAACAAAGTTATTTGATTTATTATCAACACATAAAATATCTAAAAGGCCAGAATTTGAGAAAAAAGTTATGATAGATGGAATGTATCGTGGAGACAAATTAATTTTTATTACCAACCCAAGAATCTTTTAATTGTGGAAAAGACGTTAATATTGGTTAGAGGGTTACCCGGAAGTGGAAAAACCACATTTAGTGAATTATTTGGTAAAACTAATATTTGTTCCAATGATGATTATCATATGGTTAAGGGCAAATATGAATGGAAAAAGGAAAAAGAAGCCTTAGCGCGTTTTGAATGTCAAAAAAAGTGTGAACGGCTAATGACAACAAATACACCAACGATAGTGGTGGCAAACACATTAACAACATCAGATGAAATGTCACCATATTATATTTTGGCCGACAAATACAATTATAGAGTTTTTTCTGTCATTGTTGAAAATCGTCATGATGGAATAAGTTTACATAACGTTCCAAATGATACTATTCAAGAAATGAGAAATCGTTTTGAAATTAAATTATAAAAAATGAGTTATATAGAATATAGTAAAGTATCAGACGATTTTAAATACAAATATAGATTGTTGATAGATACAATAAAAGAATATGGTGAAACACTACCGAAAAAACATGGATCATGGTATCGAGTGAAGGCATTTGACGATAACTGGCTTGTATATGATTCATGGAACGGACAGGTTTATTTGTATCGTAATGGTGCAGAACCATCTAGTCCTAACAACATGTATCATGTTGTTTATGTGTTTTATGATAAAGACGGAAAAGTTAATAATTGTTCGACAGTTGAACCACATATGGCAGATTTTTGGAGAACACATATTATAAAAAAAAACAAAATTAAAATGAACACCGAACTTCTTGAACGAATTGAAAATAAAAAAGCAAAACTTGAAGATGTTAAAATTGCCTTGAAAGAAAAATTTATTGGTATTGATGATGTTATTGATAAAGTAATTAATAATATTTCTTTATGGTATTTAACACCAGAAATCCAATTTAAACCATTAATTATATCATTATGGGGTATTACTGGCGTAGGTAAAACCGATCTAGTTCGTACTCTGGTTCGTCTTTTGAATTTTACAGATAAGTTCATTGAAATTCAAATGGATGTGAAAAATGAATATAGTCGAACAATTGAAAGTTATTTAGATAATAGTGGTATTGAATCAAACGAGCCGGCAATACTATTACTTGATGAAATTCAAAGATATCGTACAATTGATGAAGCTGGCCGTATAATTGAAAATAAATATTTTAACGATGTTTGGGTTCTACTTTCAGATGGGAGATTTCAAAACAATTCTCGTCGTAGAGCTGATTTGATTCAAATGTTGATGGAAGAAATGTATTGGATAGATAGAAGTGATGATGATAATAACGATAAAGATACACCAAACATAGAAACCGAAAACCCCAAAAAAAATAAAATTTATAAATATCACACATCATACTGGACTGCAAGTAGATTTAAAAAAATGTTAAATCTACAAATATCTACTGAAGAAATTATGAAAATGACATTGGGGGAAAGAATGAAAATCATGGAAGACACTCTTAAAATTGGAAATGTCAATGAGGGAAAATCATACGAAAAACTTTTGATTTTTATTTCTGGAAACATTGATAGCGCATTTAAAATGTCTGATGATGTTGAAGATAGTGAAACCGATGCTGATGTATATCATGAATTATCAAAAAGAGTTAATATTGTAAAAATAAAAACCGCGTTGGCCACACAATTCAAGCCCGAACAAATTGCTAGATTTGGTAATAATCATATAATATATCCTTGTTTGGACAAAAAAAGTTATTATACTATTATTAAAAAAAATTGTCAACAAATTTTAGATAGAATTAAAAAAGAACATCATATTGTAATTACACTATCTGATACAATTTATGATATAATATATCGTAATGGTGTATTTCCAACACAAGGAGTTAGACCCGCAATTTCTACTGTTTTTAATGTTCTTGGTAGTAATCTACCTTATTTTATGTATCATGCACTTATAAATGATGTAGACTCTTTTTATTTGGATTATAAAAACAAAAAATTATTTTCAACAATAGATGGTAGTAAGATTTCTAAGGAAATTATCTTGGATTTGGATATTATTCGTGAAAATAAGTCCATTGATGAAAAAATGCTCATAACTGTTCATGAATTGGGTCATGCATTAGTATACGCATTACTTTATAAAACACCACCCAAACAAATAAACATTAATAGTTCTGGTCTTTCAGACGGGTTTGTTATTAATCACAGTGCGGTTGATAATAAAACTTTCATAAGGAATCAGATTGCCATTTATTTGGCTGGACAAGCAGCGGAAGAATTGGTGTTTGGTGAAAATTTTAAATCTAGTGGTGCCTCAGCAGATATTACATTTGCTACCGATGTTGCTGGTAGATATGTTAGGGTATATGGAATGAATGGTACCGTATCAAGAATTGACAGAGAAGTGCAATCAACGTCATTCCATATGAATTATGATGTTGATGCTACTAATATTGAAATTGAAAAAATTCTATCTGAAGAAAAGAAAAGAGCCACAGATTTATTAAATAAAAATATAAAAGTTTATAAGGAACTTATTCGTTTTACAATTACCACAAACGATATTACTATTAATGACTTTCTCATTATTTGTAATAATTTTGATATGGGTATTGTACCAAAAGAAATTAATGAAAAATTAATTTATTCATATGATGAAAAAGTCAGACATTTTTTAGAGCAATGAGTAACAAATAATAAATAATTTTCGTATCATTGTGAAAATTTAAAAACATTATGAAAGCAAAGAAAGGAGATAGTTTGGGGTCACGTATGAAAGAGTTTTATGAAAATAGAAGTCGTATCACCCTTCCTCGTAGAACCTATACGATAATTCGAAAAGGAAATAATTAATAATTTTAATTTAAACAAATTTTAGTATTATGAACGAAGAAAACAACGTAGCAATGGATGGGGCATTTTATGGCTCATTAAAGAGAAACAACAAGCAAATACGGGATGACCGTGCGCTTGCGATTGCAGAAGATACCGAATTGGTATACAAGCGTAAAATTGAAGATTTGGAAACAAGTCTGAAAAGAATGAGAAGGGAACAGGAAAACATGCTTGACCTTTCTCCAACTAACGCTCAGTCACTTATACTGGCAAGTGACTTCGATTCAAATAAATATGCCGATAAGGATATTGAATTGGGTGTAAAAATTCGTAACACCGAAATTACACTGGAAATTGCCAGAAAGAGATACGAGTACTTATTTAGCGGTGGAGACAAATAATGGGTGGTGGTTATTATTCATTAGAAAAACGCTCGTTTAGAGCAAGAACTTTGGGGTATACAACCAAAGCTACACATGAGATTTTTCAAAGGCGTTCAATTAATAACGCAATGAACCCTCATGGAATTGTGATAAGAGAATCACGTGATTCGGATGAACATCCCAATTCATTGTCAATCATATTAGGATTGGATGTAACTGGCTCAATGGGTACTATTCCACATTTTCTCGTGAAAGATGGATTACCAACCCTCATGGGAAAAATTATTCAGGGTGGTATTGTCGACCCCCAGATATTATTCCTTGCCATTGGTGATCATGAATGTGATGATGCACCACTACAGGTTGCTCAATTCGAATCAAGTGATGAACTGCTTGACAAATGGCTTACCGATGTTTATCTTGAAGGTGGTGGTGGTGGCAATTACGGGGAAAGTTACCTTCTTGCGTGGTATTTTGCAGGATATCATACATCAATTGATTGTTATGAAAAAAGAGGACAAAAAGGTTTTCTTTTCACAATTGGCGATGAACCCACGTTAAAGGAAATACCAAAACATTATCTTAAAGCAATAATGGGTGATGGTCAATATTCTAATATGAGTGCAAGTGCTCTTTTAGAAAAAGCAAGTGAGAAATATCATTGCTTTCATTTGCATATTAAAGAAACGAATGCTGGTAGCCGTCAGGAAACTATTAATGGTTGGAAGCAGTTAATGAGTGACAACCTTATCGTGGTTGAAAACAAGAATGATGTTGCAAAAATAATTGCAAACAAAATTCTCGAAATTCACGGAACAACTTCAACAATATTAGAAGAAAATTCCATGACAAAGCAAGATGTAATAACAAACGATGATAATAAAATCGATATTATTTTGTGATAATGATTGGTAAAGCAGTTATTGGGATTGGGTTTGGGGATGAAGGAAAGGGTATAACAACCGATTTTCTTTGTTCCCAATCCCGTAATCCTATGGTAGTGAGATTTTCGGGTGGACATCAAGCAGGTCATACTGTTGTATTAAACGGTGTTAGACATGTATTCTCTAATTTCGGCTCAGGAACATTACGTGGTGTGCCAACTTACTGGTCTAAGTATTGTACCGTTAATCCAATTGGAATTATTAACGAATACAATAAATTAATAGATAAGGGTGTTATACCCAAACTTTATATTGATGAAAAGTCCCCGATAACAACACCATATGATGTATTGTATAATCAAACTGTTGAAAGAGTTAAATTACACGGTAGTTGTGGCGTTGGTGTTGGGGCAACTATTGAAAGAGAAGAAAATTATTATTCTCTACTGTTTGGAGATATATTTTATCCGTCTGTTTTTAAAATAAAATTAGAGGAAATAAGGAAATATTATTCTTTTAAAGACGAAAAATTTTTATTCGTTGATGTTGATGAGTTTATTAAATGTGTTGAACTTATCAAAGAAAATAAAAATATACAAATAACTAATGGAATACCTTATTATTTACCATATTCATATCATAAATATGACGAATTGATTTTTGAAGGTTCCCAAGGATTATTACTGGATGCATCTATTGGCTTTTTTCCCCACGTCACAAGAACAAATGTCAGTACAAAAAATATCGTTGATATGGGTTATTCTCCAAAAATATATTTAGTGACAAGGGCATACCAGACACGACATGGAAACGGTGCAATGACTAATGGGCATATTCCAAATAACATAAAAATTGATATTAACGAAACAAATCATAAAAATAAATATCAGGGTGAGTTCAGGCGTGCAATTCTTGATTTGGACTTGCTAAAATATGCAATTTGTAAAGATGACTATATAAGAAATCAGGCATACAAATCTCTTGTCATCACGTGTCTTGACCACGTAGTTGATGAATATAGATTTACTTATCAAGGAGAAATCATAAATTCTCTAAACCAAAATGAGTTCGTGGAAAAAATCAGTAAGATTTTAAAAATCAATGATATCTATATCAGTGAAACAAATGAAGCTGATAATATTAAAAAATTTAAAAACACGTAATTACTATGGGATGTGATTTTAGTTCAATTGGAAATTTTTCTGTATCAGTACGTGATTGTCATATAAAAGATGGGCAACCAAAGGAATACTATGAAAAATTCATGGTTTATTGTGAATTTATGGATGAAAAGAATAGTGATAAATGGGATGTTGCAATTCCTTTGCTTAAATTGGGTAGGCTCGAAAAGTTAAAAAAGAATTATCGTTTTAAACCCGAATTCAACCTCATGAAAATATTATGGGAAGAAATTGAAAAAAGAGAATTTATCGTTGAAGGTTATATTGGGATTGTAAGCTACTATCATGAACATGAAACAGGTAAAAAGATTTATAAACATTATTATTTAGTATCTAATATTGGTGAAGAACCCATCGAATTGTCATCACCAGCAAGAAGCGTTAACATACCATCCCATCATGTTCATGATTATAATGAACATAAATGGATAATTGAAAACGGATTAAAATTTTTGGTGATGTTATAAATAATAATTAAAATATGGAACACAATGATTTTTTAAACAGAGTTTTTGATGAAGGCATTAAGGCCGCAACTGCAGATTATACTAACCCTGATGATAAACATCGACTAAAGCCAAAAAGATTTGAACTTAGAATGTATTTCTTTGTAGCACATAATCTAAGTTCCATTCAACAAGGAATTCAGGCAGGTCACGCCGCTTTGGAATATGCCGATAAATTTGGTAATGATGAAACATTCATTGATTTTGTAAGAAACTGGAAAACTTGGATAATACTTAATGGTGGTACAACTAATAATAAAAAAGATGTTAATGGAATTGCGTTAGGTACTTTAAATCAAATTGCTGATGAATTGGAAGATAATGAAATTTCTTATGCATGTTTCCATGAACCCGAATTAAATAATGCACTAACCGCACTATGCTTTATCGTGGATGAAAGAGTGTTTAATTATGTTGATTATCCTGATTTTGTTAACTGGCTTCATGACATTAAAATGACTGATGAGGCAAAAAAAGAAATAAAAAAGAAAAATCCCACATTTTGGTTGACACTAAAATTACAACCAAAAACACAACAAGAAATGTTTCCCGAATATTATAAAGAATGGATTGAATTTTTTGGCGGTAATAAAAATGTGTATCTTCGTGAATTGTTGAAAAATAAAGAATTAATACAATAAAATAATAAACAAATGAAACAGTTTTTAGCATATGATGGTATAAACAATCATTGGGAATTGTTTAATACAATTGAAGAAGCTCGAGATTATTTAGAAGAAATATTTCTAGATCCAAATAATGATAGTTATCATCCGGATTTGGCCAGTTGTAAAATTTATCAACTTGTCGAAACTGTGGAATATGAAATAATTGATAGTAAAAAAAATTATAAATATTTTCATGATGATGATATACCAATTGATGCTGAAGATCATGAAATATGGCCTTATGATGATATGTTTGACGAATTATGGCAACATAAGTTCGTTCCTATAGCGCAAAAAGAAATGAACGACAAAAAAATCGAAAAATGAACAAAAGACAAAACGCTTATTTTTGTAGAAAATGTAAAAAAGCAACGATCACTATTGATGTACATGAAGGAACAACACCAATGTTTATATCATGTCCTAGTTGTGGTGGTGATGCAATATCTTTTATGTATCAATTACCACGAATATTACTTATGGAAGAACCCGAATATGAATGGTACATGCCAGATGTAAATGAAACTAATGTTCTTTCTAATCAAGAAAAAGAACATGTATTAAATGGTGGTTTGTTATTAAGAAAACGCACAAAAATATAATAACATGGAAAAATTGATACAAAATTTTATAACACATAGAGAACAAACAATAGAGGAGTTAGCAATAACACACCCTGATTTTGTTTTTGATCTTAATAATCTTTTCGAAAATCAAAAAAAAGTGATGAAAAAGAAATTAAAAGATGAGTTTAAGAAAGGTATTGAAGATGGAAAAATAATTGGTCAATATGGATCTGTAAGTTATATTGAATAAATAAAAAACATCATGGAAAATTTACAAAAATATTTAAAACACCTCCCAACATGTTGGACACAACAAGACTATAGAGAATTGGATGATGCATTAGCGCACACACCAGACATTTTCAGAGATGAGAATTGGTTAAAATTTTATGAAGATGTAACAAAAAAACGCAACACATGTAATTGTGGTTATGATGAAACTATTGGTTATTATTATCCACTTCCTTTTATTGAATGGTTCAGAACGATAGAATTTTATAATATATTCAATGAAGAACTTCATGTAAATGGAATGGTGTGGACTACTGATGACGGAAAAAAATTTACTACAGTTAAAGAAATATATGAGTTCTGGCGGGAACTAGGTTATGATAAACCAGTAGTGAAAAATTCTGAGTCACAACCCGAAGAATCTGAAATAGTAAAACCATATATGACAGTAATTATCAAATTACATCCCAAACAACAAAATCCACAAACTGCCCAATGGTACATGACAACCAATGGTCAAAAGATGTTAACTAATGGACCGGTGGTTGTTATTCACACAAATAATTTAAACTATATATTAGATGATATAGACCTTCGGGAAATAATAGATATTAAAATAGAACGAAAAAGATGTGATTATCAAGAAAATATAAATTCACCTTTAAAAGATTAATTTTTAAATATGAAATTTTATAGATATGAAACTGTTCAATATGCTGAACACGATTTTGATGGTGATTTTATGAGACCGTCATTTCCCAATCCGACATTAGAATGTCGTGAATATGTTTTAATTAAAGAAACACCAAAAGGTTATTGGATTGGTTTTTATTCTTATAAACCGCCATACGATAATTGGAAGTATATTTGGAAAAAATGGGTGAGCAAGACATCAAAAAAAAGGTTTGCTTATCCTTCACGAGAAGAGGCTTTAAACAATTATATTAAACGAACTGAAAGACGAATTAAAATTTTGGAGTGGAATTTAGAATTATGTAAGGGAGGTTTAGAAAAGGCAAAAATTAAAGAAATACAAATTCAAAATGAATATAAATTAAAATCACAAAACGAAATTTGAAATTATTTATAAAAAAAAAACATGGAAGTAGTTAAAGTTTATTCACCAGTAGAAGACAAAAAAATTCGTGAAAATCTTGGGAAATCACCAATTTGGAGTGGTCAGCGTTATCATATTGATGAACTTGCTGAAGCAAAGAAAAAACATTCTGTACTTTTTGAATATACATTTAAATTCGATGGACTCAAGGTCGTTCAATTCACAGGTATGAAAAAAATTACAAAATGAAATTAACTGCGATATTTTTTAAAGATGGTTATGGGTGGTTTAGAATTCTCGGTAAGGGGCTGTATTGGAAAGACATTAATCGTCATCCATTAATTTTTAGTGAACAATATGGATTTAAAAAAGTATTTACCATTGGAAAATGGAGAATTGGATTATTAAAATAAAAAATAAAATTGATTTTTTTTTTCAAAAATATTTGGTAATTTAAAAAACATTACTTATATTTGTATTCTGAACATAACAATAAACATAAACTTCTCATCATGAAAAAGAACTCACTCACACCGAACAAAGGATTAAGTCTTTCACAGGCACAATCAATCTCTAATCTTTGTTATCAAAAATCAATTGAAATCACTAAGAAATTTGAATCAATTAATAATGCCACCAAAATAGTTGAAATCGAAGGAAAGGGGGAGGTTGAAATAGTTAAAGGTCGTCCAATCCCATCTAATGTCGTTGATCTCATTAAAGAGAAAGCCGAACTTCATGCTTGCCAAGCATTTCTTATGGAAAATATTAAGGCAAAAGATGAGATGCTTTTAAATGCAAAAAACGCAACCGTTGATCTTAGTGGTATTGAAATTCCTGAACCGTGGGTAAATGAAGATCCGGTAATACTTCCCCCGGTAAACGAGGATTGGGGTTGGGAACAATTATCTGTTTCTGAGATAAATGAATTTATTGAAGCAGAGGCTTATGCCGCACATATAGGACAATTTATTCATGGTGGATCGGTTCTTAATGAGTTAAGAGAAGAACTTCCTAATATACCTGACATTGAATGGATGGTTATTAAAGATGGTGAAAAGAGTCCGGTTATGATTAAAATTCATCACACTTCTGAACAACTTTTACATATTCATGAACAACTAGCCGAGTTACACCGTGTTTACGAACAAAAGGTGAATTACTTTAAAGCTAAAGTTAAAAATTTGGTGACTAAAGAAAATGCTCGGATTGCAAAAATTAATGCTGATGCTCAGGCTAATGCTGAAAAGATCAATAAAGATAGATATGAGAAATATGAGGTCGAATATGCAAAGGCAACTGAAAAGATGAAGACAGCTAAAGCTAAGTTTGAACAAGAACGTCAGCGGGCTATCGAAGAAATCGCATCGATGAGAATAGAAGTTGATCCAAGATTTGTGAAAACTATTGATATGTTTTTGGGTAATTCCCCCGGTCCTGGTTGTGTATAAAAAAAAAATAAGGTGAAAGAAAGACAGAGCATGAGCCGAAGTTTTTCTTTCTTTATACTTAGTGGTGTGGTTCTTTAAAATGTAACCTTTAGTTCTTCATCTAAGAATGATAGGCTAGAAGTTTATCAAATGGAAGTTAACGCCTCTTCCACAAATTAAGTTTTTTATTTTTTTAAGACTTAGTTTTTGTCTTTGTCATTGTGTGGAAGAGGGTCTTTGACCTTGACTTGGATTTTAACTGAGGCTATATACCACATCACTAGGTGACTTATTTTTTTCATAAAAAAGTTAACATGCTAGAAAAGAGAAAAATAAAAGAATATGAAGAATTGGAAACCGTTGCTCTTACATGTAATGAAGAATATGTTTCCGATACATGTCAATGGGTTGTAGATGACAACAGTTTTTTTAGTATCGGTAAAACAATTCAACAACTTCCGCCAGGATTTTACAGTTATATTTTTGATCATTCAATCAATAAAATTCGTTTAACAAGGATAAAAGTCATTACTGATAATATTCTTACTTTACCTGATCCCGTACTCAACAATATTTTACTTGATTTTCAAAAATTCTGGGAGAATAGAGAGCGTTATCAAAAATATGAATTCGTCTATAAACGAGCATATTTAATGTATGGACCGCCAGGATGTGGTAAAACATCCTTAATTGCCTTATTATCCAAAGAATTAATAAAAAGAAATGGTGTTATCTTAAATATTAATACTGTCGATCAAATTGAGCTATATGACCGGGTAATTAAAGATATAAGAGACATTGAAAAAGAAAAGCCACTAATTGTTATTATTGAGGATATTGACGGATATACCGAATTTGGAAATATTTCAAGATTATTGAACATTTTAGATGGTACATATCAAACCGATAATGTAATTATAATTGCAACAACAAATTATCCGGAAAGGCTTGAAGAAAGATTTTCATCAAGGCCATCAAGATTTGATGTTCGTGTGCTTATTGATGTACCCTCACCAGAAGTTAGAGAATTTTATATAAAATCAAAACTTAAGCCAGAAGATCTTGCAAGAATCGATATAAATGAATGGATAAGAAATACTGAAGGTTTTACTCTCGATCATCTTAAGGAATTAATATTGTTAACGTTTGTTTTGGATAATCCATTTGATGATTCACTCATTCAAGTAAAAGAAATGATAAAAAATGTGAAAATAAAGAATGTTACAATTAAACGAGGATTACCTACACCCGTTGGATTTTCAAATCAGAATGAAAAAATAAAACAATAAAATTATGGCATTTGTATATTGTAAAAAATGTGGTTGGGATCAGGACGATTTTTGGTATTTTAAAATTCAATGGAAAAAAATATTCAAATGGTCGTCTCGTCCGTTTGGATATAATCCATTGTCTCTAGTTTTGGAAGATATTGCAATATGGGGGAAACCAAGATATATTAATCTTGACGTTGGACGAACACATTCGTGGAAATTACTTATATTTGATGTTAAAAGACATTTAAAATTATTATTTACTCAAAAATGGTGGACAGAACACTCGTTTACAAAAGATTATTTTCGAAAAAAAGCAAAATGTCCCAATTGTGGTTCAACTGACGATTTTATTATTGATTAAAATAATGTAAAAATGAATGAAGAAAAATTGGTAACATTTAATACTGCAAAATTAGCCAAAGAAAAAGGCTTTAATGTGAGCTGTTTATGGTGGTATCATTTGGATACTCGTAATTGTTACCCATTACATGATGTGAATAGAGTGAGAGAAAAATTTCATGGAAAAAATATTCATGCACCAACACAATCATTTTTACAAAAATGGTTAAGAGAAAAACATAATATTAATGTGTTAGTACAGGAGTCAAATATTTCTGATTTATATAAATGTATGATTGGTAAAAAAGATCGTAGGAAAGATATTTCTACTGATACTTTATATACATCTGATTATAAAACGTATGAAGATGCAATTGAAAAAGGGTTATATTTTGCATTAAAAATGATATGAAACAAAATTTTCTTAATCGAATTGAAGAGTTTGGAAAACCCATGTTTGATTTATTGTTCGATTTAGAAGACGAACAATTAAAAAAAATAATTTTTAACATCCTCGGAACTGATTTGATGGAATGGGTAAAGCAGGGTACAGTTATAAAGACAATTATAAATAACATACCATCAAAAATTGAAATTTGTCGACATAATTGTATTGAAATCAATTATTTTGGTATTTTGTACGTTCCTAAAAACGGACGTAAAATAGTTTTGAAAGAATTTGATAATGACTTTAAATTACTAAACAAATTATTTGCCGAAGATTGTCGATATTTTGATGAAGCACAAGGAAGAAATAAATGTACACATAGAGAAGTGAATATAAAAAGATGTTTAGGTATTTGTGAAAAATTTGAACAAAAATGAAAACAACACATTTTATTTTATTGATAATTTTTTTAAATCTTGTGGTTTTTATACCGATCGGTTTATTTTTACCAGCAATACCTACAGAATATAAATCCATTGGTTTTTTTTTAGTGGTATTATTAACAATAATGATGTGTGTATTAAATATAACATTAAGCGTAATTCATAAAAGACATGGAGATAACAAACGAAATATGTGATATTCAAAAGTTACAAGCCAGAATAGAAAAATGGTGTGACGATTCGTTCGGTCAATACCGAATTAGTACGTCTATCATTCATAATCTTAAACCAGAAATTGATAAACTCAATAAGGATTTAAAATCGTTGCATCAAGGCGTTTATTCTTATGACAATGAAATAGCATTGAAAATTTTAAGAGAAAAAAAAGATAAGATTTTAAATGGATTTGCTGAATGTTTTATGTTATTATTTGACGCAGCAGCACGTGAACAAATCAACATCCAAATGTTATATGATACAATTGATAAAAAAATTAACACATGAAAATAGATTTTATACATAAAATTAAAGGTTTTGGTCACTATCCGTCTGAATATAGAATTTGTATTTGTACAGAAAATAACATGACGTATATATGTTTTATTGATCTTGATATTGGTGTTTCAGTAACAAATGCATCAGAACATCTTGCAACTGAAATTGTTGGAAAACTTAAATTAGATCCATTATATTGTCGTTTTTTTGAAACATACAGCTATCAGAATCAAGAAACACTTGATGAGATCAAATATGATTGGAAAAAAGTGGGGGGAGATTGGGTTGCTGTAAATCCACAATGGAGCTTTAAAACTAATGATGACATAAAAAAATTATTTTTTACATAAAAATTATACCAAAAAATTTGGTTATTTAATATAAAGTTTTTATCTTTGCATAGTAAGAAAATGCAAAAGAAATGAAAAAACCAACAAAAATACAGATTAAAGGATTTGTAAGATTAAAATTGGCAACAGATCCGGTATGGGCGGCAAAAGCACTCATTAGGATATACCAGTGCCAAACTCTTGACGAACAAAACTCTTTATCTACTAAGCATTATAATGGTATTGGCTTTACTGGTGTTGATGGAAAAATTCTTTCCTCTATCGCAAAACAATTATTAAGATATGGAAGAATTTCAGATAAACAAATGAATATAGTATTAAAAAAGATGCCAAAATATTGGAGTCAAATTATCGAACTATCAGATAGAGAAAAACTCTTATCTTTAATACCGACTGAAATATGAAAATGAGAGTTAAACCATCACAATGGGCTAATATATTGTGGTTTATATTGGCAATTATAGGCGCCGGTCAATTTTCATACACAGGCCAATATTTTTATCTTTTACTGGTTATTTGGTGGTTATGGAAGTTTGCAGTAATCGAATGTTGGATATTTATATTTGACGAGAATAGTGAAACCATTGTCGAAAGAAAAGGTGTTTTTTATGTTCGAAAAGTGGAAATACAATATTTCAGAATAAAATCAATAAGAGTTATGAAACCATTGTGGCAGAGGATTTTTGGTTTATCAACAGTTCAAATAATAACATCAGAACCATTTAAACCATTTCTTACTGTTTATGCAATTTCTAATGGTGAGGAAATAGCTCGACATTGCAAGGAGATGGCGGTTTACTGGAGACAACAAAAAGGTGTCAAAGAAACTGACTTTCACCATTTTTAAATGTTATTTATTAATATGAAAAATGAAACAAATGAAGTTGTAATTTTAAAACCAAAAGAACTTAGTCAAGAAGAAAATAAAATATCGGAATGTAAATACAATAAAATATGGAAATGTTCCCACCCAAAACAATGGGGAATAAGATGTGTAAAAATGTGTGAATATTATGAATCCTTGTTTGAATTTATTCAAAAAAAATAATATTGCAACGCCAGTGCCTATTGAGAAACCTCAACCAACACCAACAATGTCATCCAATACAATACCTGATGTTCCAATTAATATTTGGGAAGATTTAAAACCATTGAATTTGAGTAAAATACAATGGTATATATATCCTGAAAATAAATATTTCAAAAACGAATATCAAAAAAAACAAATTGTTCTTCATCATACGGTATCTGGTCCACATATTGATGGTGATGTAAATTCATGGATACGAAATAAGCATAATGTTGGGACTACAATAATTGTCGATCGGGATGGTACACCGTGGCAATTATTCAGTAGTAAATATTGGGCATATCATCTTGGTATTGGCACAAATAGTCACTATCTTGACAAACATTCTATAGGTATTGAACTTGACAATTGGGGTGGTTTAACCAAAGGAAGTGGTTCACTTAAATTCTTCAAAACCAAAAAATATAAGTTGGGTAAATGGAATCTGAAAGGAACTGACACAAATAAATATTATAATGATTATGGTGGGGTGGTTGATACCCCAATACAATATTATCCAGAAGGCTTTAGGGGATATTATTATTTTGAAAAATATACTGAAAAACAAATAAGAACCGTTGGTGAATTATTGTTGCTTTGGAGAGATAGATATGGTATTCCTCTCACATTTAATGAAGATATGTTTGAGTTTTCATCAGATGCGATAGATGGTAAACCTGGTGTCTGGACACATGTTAGTTTCAGGAAAGACAAATCTGATTGTCATCCACAACCCGAATTGATTGATATGTTAAAAACAATTCAAAATTTATAGTTCATAGAAGTAGTACTTTTAAAATTACAAATCATGAAAAATAAAACTTTACTTATTATATCAATCCTTTTAGGGATTGGTGTTATTGCAATGGCCGTGGTTGCAACTAAAACTAATAAACCAAATGATCCACCATCGCCAATAGCTACCGAGAATTTATTTATGTCAGTGAAATCAACACATAATCCGTTTGATCTTCAAGCTATTGAAGTTGAAGCTGCAAAGGAACGAGCTAAGACTGATACCACAGTAAATACGAATTATATATTTGTCACTGCGGTAACAGCAATTAGTGGTGGCGTTATAAATGATATGGTAACCCCAAAGGTAACTGCTTTGGCCAGAGGTGTTTGTTGGGATACTAGTCCGGATCCTACAATTGACGATTCATATACTATTAATGGTAGTGGTAATGGTTCTTTTTATAGTGTAATTACTGGTTTGTCTCCAAACACACCTTATTATGTACGATCATATGGAAAATACATATGGAATGAAAGTCAAAATGTGTTTTATAGTTATGGTCCTGAAGTGACATTCACAACAACCAATTGGATGCCACCATTTACTTGTATACATAAAACAATCGAAAAATTAACTCCCGATGTTATTGAAATGATATATAATTATAATGATTTGAATAATAAAGGATTTAAAGTGGACGGATTTCAAGTGAAAGTTAATGATATCAATGTGAAAATAAAATCAATGAAGATCGTTAATAATGTGATGTATTTGACAATAAATAAAAGTGTGGGGCCATCAGATGTTGTTATGATAAAATATATTAAAGAACCATCAAGTGATGAAGAAACAAACCCATTTATTGGTTGGACCGAAGTTTTTAATAATATACTTTAATTTTGAAATCATGATACCTGTAGATAAAAAAAACGAAATGATATGTGGTGGTAAAGATGTAACATATGAAAAATTAAAACAAAAAGCGTTTGAATTACAATATCAAAAAGTTGAAAAATGTAAGAAACACAAACTTGTTTTTATTCGAAATATTTATGATGATTCAAATCCAAAAAGTGAATGGCAGTGTTCGGAATGTGGAAAAATTAAATACAAAAGATACTACAATAAAAGAGGTTGAAAATGGTATTTATTTTATGTGAATACCATCAGTAAAATATTTTTTGTTTTATTTTTAATTTTATTAGTACAAGAAAACCCATATTATAATAAATTTAAAAGACCATCGACTTATGGGATTACACAATATGTGGAAAAATTCCAAGACACAATAATCAGGGAGTACACCGACAATGTTGATAGTCTTTTTCATATTGATGTCTTTACTGAAAATTTAAGTCTTTATGGTGGTAAAAATGATTTGGATGCTTTTTTTCCGGGTGATAACATTATCATACTCACAAATAAGGAAAAATACATTGAATATGAATTTAAAAATTTAACCAAATCAAAACAACGATTAATAACATATCGTGATCGAACAGTCAAAGCCGTTTTATTTCATGAATTAACGCACGCTTATTTTTATCAAACAGTTGCACAAATGAAAATGAGTGGTTTATATGTGTCGTCAGAATATTCCTTTCTTAATCTTTTTCCTCAGTTGGATTTACGATTAGGTGCTGAGTTTATAGAAGAAGGAATTTGTGAATATGTTGTTTATTATTTAAAAGAATCCTCACCACTGGTAAATCCGTTCATACCAAAAACAGTAAAAGATGTTGTGGATTCGTCTAATGAGATATATGTAAAATATCACTATTCCGTATATTTTCTCACCGATTTCCTTGATAAATACGGTATAAAAAAAGGAATTGAAATACTTGTAAGTAACAAACCACCAAGTTATGAGGAAATGGTCAATCCAAAATTATTTTTTGAACGGTTAATCTATCCGTCATAGTAAAAAGTCGCGCGATATATTTATATTAAAATGTGTGTATCATGCGACTATTTTTTTTAACACGAACATTTTTATTAACCTTATTATTACTTGTTTGTGGTAATTTAAATGCCACTAAGTATTTTATTTCTCCAAATGGAAGTGATGGTTATAGTGGTACATCTGAACGCCCATGGAAAACATTATCATACGCAAGTACAAGGGTTGTTAGTGGTGATGTTATTCAATTTGTTAACGGTATTTTTCCGTATGATGAAAATGTATCTTATATACCGGCAGGTGTTAGTATTGAAGGATATCCGGGGAAAACGATATTAATTAGACCCCGTATTGTCTTCATGGGAATTGGCGGTGACCAACACATTTCGGGAATTATTTTTGATGGTGATAATATTCCGAATCACAACGCAATTTTAATTTTGCATAGAAGTCATATTAGAATAACTAACTGTAAATTTATAAATTTCAAAGATGGTAATCTATATTATGCGTCAAACGAATATGAATATGCAATTGAAATGAGATGGACACATGATATTGAAATTGATAATAATATCTTAGAATGTGGTATTCGTTCGTTATATGATAATCGTAATTTAAATATACACCACAATAATGTCGGAAAACCATCAATGAATGTTGAACCTGAAGTAGGGATTTATTTGTGTGATGTGGATTATGTTCGAATATGGAACAATAAGTTTAAAAATTTGGCTACATTTATAGAATTTTCATCTTTTGGTGAAACAAAACTCTTTAATATTTATGTTTTCTGTAACTTGATGATAAATTCGGGTGTAAGTTCACCAGATAAATGGGGTTATGGTTGTGGTGTTGACTTTGCAGGAACAACCAAAGGTATTGTACGAAATATCAATATTGTTAATAATACCATTGTTGGTGAACCAGATGATAGATATACCATGATTGGGATTTTTTTACCATCTGTTAATAATGCAAAACAAATAACAATCATAAACAATATTATTTTTGGATTTCAATACGCATCAATTTTTGGTGCTGGTGAAGGCACTAAAATTGATTCGATTATTGTGGAATCAAATATTTTATATGGTAACGCTGTGAAAGATCGTACATACGCGCCCAATAATTTACCATTTTTTCCTGATATGAGAAAACCAACAAATAGTATTCAACGAGAGAATATAATTGAAGATCCGGAATTTGTTGGAAATGGTGATTATCATTTAAAAACATCTTCACCCGGAATCGGAATTGGTATTTCTGTAGAATGGATCGATTCTTATCTTGATGGTGATAAATATTTTGGGTTAATAAATATTGGGGCATATAATGGTTACCCTGAGACAGATCCAATACCAAATTATGATCCAAATGATGCCCTTTTCATTTATCCGGTTCCAGTTGATGATAATATAAATGTTATTGTTACGGATCCAGATTTTACACCAACACAATTACGAATTTATGATATGAATGGTAGAGAAATATTGTATATAAGAATGACATCGGAAACTATTTTAAATTATCCAGTTAATTTATTACCTGGTATTTATTTGGTAAAAGTGACAAATGATAATAATAATATATTGGTGAAAAAAATAGTTACGAAATGACAAAATATTTTGAAAATATATAAAATTTTCTTATTTTTGTTTCATTAAATAGTAAATAAATGGAAGCATTTTTAGCTAAGGCAAAACAAAGAATACCGTTAGAAAAAGTGGTTGTAAAAAAAGGTGAAAAAATAACTGTTATGAAACAAGAAAAACTAGTTTATTTATGGCACCACACAGGTATTTACAAAATTGATGACATATATGTAGGAAGAATAATTAAATATTATAAAAGAAATTGAAATGGCAACTGTGGTAAAAATTCCGGCTCAAATTAAAAATGTAAAAGATAAACACATATCAGAATATTTTGGATTTGTGGCGACAAAACAAAAGAATTTGAGTATTGCACTTATGACAACGCAAGCAGGATGGGAAGAAGAACCACAGACAGCTAAATTTGATGAATATATTTTTGTCATTTCTGGTGTTTTATATGTAAAAACGAAGGGAGATGATCATATTATTCGAGCCAATGAAGCTATTGAAATTAAAAAAGGAGAAATAGTTCAATATTGTACACCATTTACATCTGGTGCTGTTTATTTATCTATTTGTTTACCAGCATTTCGTCCAATATTAGTGAAACAGTCAACAATAAAAAAACAATGAAACAATTTAAAGAATTTGATTTAAGAGAAAGAGGTGAAATCGTTCTATTAGCAAAAGAAAGTTCAAAAACCTTATCTGCACAGCCATTAATTGATTATTTTCAAAATATTTTTTATCAGAAAGAGAATCTTAAAGAATTATTTATTGATTTTTTTGTTTTCCATAACCCAGATAATCAAAAAGTAAAAAAAGAAATTGGTGATTTTTTTGATCGGTGGTACGAATCGTCACAAACTGTTCAAAAATAATTACCACATGAAAAAATCCTATACCAAATATCTTATTGAAGATTCTGTGCCCGATCTTCAAAAAATAATACCCCAAAAACGAGGTTTAAGAGAAATCACAATTGTGGTAATGATACCAACAGCAATAGTTGGTCTTGGCGTAATGTCGATGATGTTACCCATGGCGATGACTATTGATAGTTACAAAAATTTAAAGGACCAATATAAAATTAAAATCAACAAATGAATGAACACGAATTAGTTGCTGCAGCTAAAAGACGCGAAAATTCTGCATTTACTACTATAATGAAAAGATATCAAAGTCAAATGTATTATATGATATATAATATGGTAAATGATCGAACACTTGCTGAAGATTTAACCATGGAAGTTTTTGAAAAATGTTTTCAAAAAATTGATATGTACACACCAACATACAGATTAAGTACGTGGTTATTTAGAATAGGTCGAAATCACACAATTGATTACATAAGAACACAAGTAAAAAATAAACCCACATTTGTTGAGTTAAACAACACATTTCATGACGGTAATTACACACCCGAGCAAGAGATGATAATGAAAGAGGATGATGTCAGATTAAATCTCGCAGTAAATTCATTAAAATCTATGTATCGGGATGTTTTTTTATTAAGATGTGATGGAGATTCATATCAGGAAATATCAGAAAAACTTGGACTACCTATTAATACTGTAAAAATTCGACTTAAAAGAGGAAGAGAACAATTAGAAAAAAAATTAATATTATAATTTGGTTAAAAACGAAATTTTATTTATATTTGTAAAACAACATAATAATTTAATTTTATGAAAAAATACATAAGTTCAGAATATGTGGGGATTGGTCATCCTGATAAAATTGCCGACCAAATTTCAGACACAATACTAGATAAATTTTTAAGTGTTAATCCAAAATCAAGAGTGGCCGTTGAAACACTTGTATCTGATAATAAAGTTATTGTTGCTGGTGAAGTCAATAGTGACATTACAATTAGTGATGATGATTTAAAAGAAGAAATTATTAAAACGGTTTCCAGAATTGGTTATAAAAAAGATATTCCTTGTACTTTTCGTGAAAATAATCTTGATATTAATATTTTTTTAAGACAACAGTCACCAAATATACAGGAAAGTGTTGATAAATCTAATGGTACTATTGGCGCGGGTGACCAAGGTATTATGTTTGGATATGCAACATCCGAAGAATCAGCTTTTTATCTTTCGATGCCATATGTGTTAGCGGCAGAGCTTCTTATAACATTAAATTTTAAAATCAATACTGGTGAACTTGACGGAATTTATACGGATAACAAATCACAAGTTTGTTGTGTTTATGATGATGATAGGATATATATTGACAAGATAATTCTTTCAACATTTCATAATAAAAAATTAAATGTTAATGATGTTCGAAAAATACTTAAACAAAAAGTAATAGATGATGTACTTAAAGGATATGAACGATTTATTTTAAAAGATCATGATATTAAATTTCTCATTAACTCAGCCGGGCCATTTTGGGTTGGTGGTCCTGAGGCAGATACTGGTTTGACTGGTAGAAAAATTATTGCCGACACTTATGGTGGTTTTGCACCACATGGTGGTGGTGCATTTAGTGGTAAAGACCCATCCAAAGTAGATAGATCTGCGACATATATGGCACGACATATTGCAAAAAATTTAGTTGCGAATGGTTATTGTAATCATGCAACAGTACAATTGTCATATGCAATTGGAGACACACAACCATTTAGTATATCAGTTAGCACTGATCAAGTAAATATTGATAAATCATTAGAACAAAAAATTTTTGAAACATTTGATTTATCACCACAAGGAATTATTAATTATTTAGAATTAACAAATCCTTTACGAGTTAAATATAAAACAATTTCATCTGGCGGTCATTTTTTCGGATTAAATACCCCGTGGGAAAAAATCATATCTTTTTAAAATAATCAAATGAAAAAATTTTTAATTACAACTCTATTATTAGTTTTCACATTAATATCTGTTAATGGACAAAATAAATGGAAGGGTTTTTGGAAACCAGTAGAAGATGATCTTTTCACCAATCCAGAAATTATGACATTCCGTGGTATTGAAGATCCCACCCGTGGTATTTGGTTATTTAAATTTGATGCACAAATAACCGCAGTTCAATTATTATGGAGTAAAGAAAAAAAGAAGTTTTTGGCCTCACCACTTAGTTCTACTGGTTTGGGTGTTGGATATCGCCATTATGTTCAATACAATAGCGAACCTTATTGTGATTTTGCCATCAATCTCTTATGGTTGGTTGGATTTGAATGGAATGAACCAACTGAAGCTGATTTTTCGCTAGCAAGTACGGTAACAATTCTTGAATATGTTAACATTGGTGGTGGTTATAATTTTACTGAGAAATCACCGTTATTATTAATGGGAGCTATTGTCAAATTTTAAAAAAAATGAAATATAAAATAAAACCAGATATTAACATGAAACTTCAAGTTTGGACACTTGAAAGACAACAAGGAACTAGATGGATAAAAGTTTTTACTTCTGAAGACCTATATGAAGTTAGAATAATGAAAGATCATCTTTTAAAACCACCCACAATTTACACAAGAAAAAATAACATACCAGAAAAACCGATACGTGTAAGAGGAAAAGGAATAAAACCCAAAACTCAAAGAATAAAAATGAAAAAGTCGGAATTACCACCATCATTACAATAAATTAATAAAAAAAATATTTGGCAAATACAAATAAATAACATACTTTTACGGAAAATATAAACTCATATTTGGATGGACAAAAATTTGAAAAAAAAGTGGCAATCTTTGACTGGAAACCCCGAAATTAATATACCACAACCTGGGGATAAAATTTATGTACCAACAGATCTTTATCTTAGTCGTGGAATGGACGATTTTGTTGGTGGACTTGCAACAGTTTCAAAAGTAGAAACATGTGATGACCTTCCAGAAGATCATTATAATCATTATATGATTGAAATCGAAGAACGACCAGGTACATCATATAATCTTAGATATCTCCTTGAATATCAAAATGAGTGGGAAGAGAAATATGGTGATGCGATTGCACATCCAGATCCGGATGATAGACCAGAATTTAACACATGGTATTAACAATAAAAAAAAACAACTATGTCACATTTCACAGTCCTTGTAATAGGTGATGAACCAGAAGAACAATTAAAACCTTTTAATGAAAATTTAAATGTTGCGTTTAAGGATAGGTCTGATGAATTCAGAAAAGAATACGAGACAAAAATTGTGAGTGAATTTTATTGTGATTCAAATTCGTCATGGGGTTTTAGAATTACCAAAGAATTGTTTGATCTTCTCAAGGAATCAAAACCGGGTCGTATTATTCCATATAAAGTAGAAAAAATAGACACATTATCAATTCTCAGTTTACACAAAAAATATAAAGGATATTATAAACTAGAAAATGGTAAACGGTGTAGGGGTAGTCAATGGTTTGAGGTTGATGAAATTGTTTCTACTGTACCACCAAAACCTAATCCAACAACATGTGTAGAAGGTGAGGTTATAATAAGAAAAATATCACCACCAAAAAAGATTGCTCTTAAGGATAAATTCATTAGTTATGAAGAATATCTCAAACACTGGGTTGGTCTTGATGATATCAATGAACAAGGATATTATTATAATCCAAACGCAAAATGGGATTGGTATGAACTTGGTGGTCGTTGGGGGGGTTATTTCAAACTCAAGAACGGTGATCGTGTAGATCGGGCATATAAAAAAGATATTGATTTTGACGGTATGTTACTTGAAAAGTATGAGAATTATTCAAATTTTTATGATGAATTTGAAGAAAATTATAAAAACGGGGAAATTAATTTCAATCGTGCATTTTTTGAATTTGGTGTTCATAATATAGGAAAAGATCAAGAACATTTTATCCCAGAAACCCGCGAAAATTATCTTGACAGGTGTGTTTCAATTTCAACATTTGCTATTATTAAAGATGGTAAATGGTATGAAAAAGGTGAAATGAGCTGGTGGTGTGTCGTTAATAATGAAAAAGAAACAAAAGATTGGAATAAAGAATTTACACAACTCTTGAAAGATATTCCAGATGAAACATTATTAAGTGTGTATGATTGTCACATATAAAACATATTTTTAATAATGAAAAAAAAAGTAATTTATATAATTGGAAGTCTTAAAAATAAGAAAATTCCATTTATAGCAAAAGAAATCAGAAAATTAGGTTTTGAGGTATTTGACGATTGGTTTAGTCCAGGTCCAGATGCGGATGATTATTGGAGGAAGTTTGAAAAAATTCGTGAAAGTACATATAAGGAAGCTTTAAACAATTGGGCTGGAAAGCATATTTTTGAATTTGATAAACATCATATTGACAGGTCTGATATAGGTATTCTTGTTATGCCGTGTGGGAAGTCCGCCCATCTTGAACTTGGATATATGATTGGTCAAAATAAAACATGTTATGTTCTTTTTGATGAAGAGCCCGAGCGATGGGATGTAATGTATCAATTCGCAAAAGACGTGTTTTTCAAATTAGATGAACTTATCGATGAATTAAAAAAATTACAATGAAAAATTTTATTAAGGAACATTATTGGTGGTTTTACATACTATTATTAATATCTTCATTAATTATAATAATAATTGATTACACATTAATTAAAATGATATTACTCATATTAAATTTTTTCATACTGGGTATGTTAATATATGTTTTAATTCTGGTAAACAAAGAATATAATGAATTAATCAGGGAAAATGAAAAATTAATTGAAGAATTAATTAATAAATTAAAAGAAAAGAGAAAATAAATTATAATATTTGGCCAAAATTGAATAATATTTACTTAAAAAAAATGAATTGTTAAATGAAAGGAAGTAAAAATTTTCCAAAGGTTTCACCGAAAGAATTTTCTACTGCTCGAAATACTGTAAAAATAGTTAAGAGGAAAAGTAAAATGAAACCCATAAAATATAAACACATAAACAAAGGTTTAGACGATAAAAAAAATTAAACAAGTAATAAAATGGCACTCTCAAATTGGGATTTATTGGCAATTGGGAAAGACGGGAAAAGTTGTGATGGCACCGTTAAAGGAAAATTCGCATCACTTGAAATTTACAAAAACTGGGCTTATTTGTCATCAGAAGAGATGTATAGAGAAGGTGGACATTTTAGTAAACCAGTTATTGGTTCAATCATAAGTGGAGATTTTGAAATTGCTGGATTATCAATAGTAGCAATCCGTCATTCTTTACAAAATTCAATTTTTGTTTTTGTTGATGCGTCGACATATAATAAAAATAATAAACAAATTCCGAATTATTTTGCCGGAATTGGTTGTTGTGCGTTTTATTCCAAAGTACGAGAATATCTTGAATGGAAAGGTATTAACATAGAATTTAACGATGTCATTACTGGTAGTCGTAATTATACTATTGGCCCAAATGATGAAACAATTCTATTAGAAAAAACCGTTCAAACTATAATGTTTGTTGATGAAAATGATGAATATATAAAAGAAATTGAAGTTGACGATGAGTTTGGTGAATTAACAGATTTTGTTGGTGTGATGCCCGAAACATTAGAAGCCTTCAAAAATTGGCTATTAAAAGATATATCCAAAGAATATGAATATACACCAGCATTTAAAAAATGGATTGACAGTATTGATTGGGAATCATTATATCGGTTCAATCAGGGAGATAGATTTTTTGTTGGGCACAAACAATCCGGAACTAAAGTTGGTGAACAAAACGATACAATAATAATGAAAATGATAAAAAAATAGATATGGGAACATTAAAAAGAAAATCGTTGAAAAAAGAATATGGTATAGTTGATGATGACGTGTTTTTTGATTATACTAAACAGTCAAAACCATCAAAATCAATAGATAATTTGAATGACGAAAAAATAAGTGAATTACCAGATGATGACCTTGAAATACTTGATAAATATGGTGTTAAATCTGTTGGTAATAACAAAACGAAACATAAAATAAAAAAAATGAGAAAATGAAAAGAAATCCCAAAAGAAAGGAATGACCGAAATATACTCGATGGTATGAAAAAATACCAGTAAATAAAGAAATGGAAAAATTGAAGAAGCAATGCTGTGACTTAGGTATAAAAAATATTATTTGGTGAAATTGATATCTATAAAAAGAAAGAATAATCATGAACAAAAACATATCGTCAAAGAAAATATTTGTTGTAGATAAAAATAATAATAAATTTCAATTATTTCTTGATAAAATATTGGTGGCTGAGGCACAATATACCATTCAAAAACCAGACTGGCTTTACAATGAGGAATATTTGGGTTTATATAAATTAGGCACAAAGATTCAATATAGAGGAAAAGGATATATGAAATTCCTTTTAAAGCAAATTTTTGATTACACTAGAAATAAGTTTAATATAAACACAATTTTATTAAATGTTTATAAAAGTAATGTAAATGCGTTAAATTTATATAAAAGTTTGGGTTTTGAAATTTTTAAAAGTTTTGATGATGATGAGGACGAAGATCCTTATTTTACCTTAATAATAAAATTAACAAATGGCAACATTACTTAAATTATTGGATAATGGTCAATGTGAATTGAAAGATGGTGGTGCTAGAGTCGATGCAATTAGCTGGGACAAAGATGGTAATTTTGAAGAAATAAAAGGACACGAACCCATTGTTGGTTGTTCACTCCTAGTTGGAAGTATCACCGCACGTTCATTTAGTGAACAGGACTATTGGTTAACAACACCAATTATTGAAATTGTGGAAAAAACTGATGAATATTGGATATTCAAAACAAATAATTCGACATATAAATTATTAATATGATTTTCAAAAAAAATAAAAACAACACAAGAACATATGGATGAGATAACAATGATCGAAAAACAACGAGAAAAGTTAACAATAGCATATGGTGTTTTGGAATTCCACCGTCAATTACTTACTCAATTGATGTCTAGTAAAACGGAATTTGAAATTGATATTATCCCGCGACCTAGTGGTGGTTTTGTGGTTCTTGATGTTGAATCTAATTCTATAGTTGCACCTCTAGACGCTTGTATTGATATTATTTTGAAAAAAGGATATTTGGTTAGAAAAGATTTTTTTAACATTAGCATATAACGGTAAAAATGTTTGAATAACATGGGACTGGATATTATTGTTGGTAAACCAGAAAAATTAAATGGCAGAGATTTGACCATACTTAAGAATATGATTTATGAGTCATTTTCTAACACCACGCTTAGGTATGTACGAATCGATGAAGATGAAACTGAATTTCTTGAGGTTTTCAAAGATTTTATAATTGATACCGAAGAAGAAGTATATGACATTAATATGTTGTTATCTGAAAAGGGGTATACATATGAAGATGTGGATTATCAAGATGATTCATATTCATATCGAAATGACGATTTCCATTGTGGTGATTTCCGTTTTGTAATGAAAGATGGTAATATTCTTACATTTAATAATGTATCAACAATAAGTATTCCATGTAAAGGTATTCTTTATAATAAAATTGGATCTCAAAGAAAAGGGGCTAATCGTGATTTTTATGCCGATGGTATGTGGTCATCAAAAATTGTTGTGAAAAAAGATGTTCTTATCGATCACTGGAATCGTTATTTCTCTGGTGATGGGAATATTGAACAAAAAGGATCAGATCTTCAAGTAACAGAAACAGGAAAAATTATTGTTAGCGGAGACGTTCCTTATGGTTTTGGCGTGGAATATAATCTCACGGCAGAAGAAAATAGAAAACGATTTAAAGAAAATATTATTGATGTTTTTGTTGAGGGTGAAACATTTGTTGTTTATTGTTAATATTAAAAAACATGAAACAAAATAACAATCGTTATGTGATTGATACTCAAATAAGTGTCAAAAAAGAAAAAGAAGATCATAAAAAGAAAACAAAAGAAGATTTGATATCTGTTATTACAAGTTTAATAAAAAAAATAGAATATCTTGAACAATTAATTTAAAAGATATGAGTTACATAAGAAGTGGAAGTAATCCCGAAAAATTGTATATATGGGGCGATAAACAAAATGCTAATATAATAGCATTTAATGAAGAAGGAATCAAAGAAAATTGGTGTATTCCATTGGATATTTTTAATGGTTTAATAAAAAAATTCCATTGCCACTATCATGATTATCCTTGTAAATATAAAGGAGCACAAGTTGAAGAAGTGTGGGTTTATGAAGGTGAACTTGAATTTACAGATGAGGTAAATCCTTTACTAGATGCCGAATGTAAAATTAAACTTTCATATAAAGAACATTATGTAATAATGTACGAAGTGACATGGAAATGTATTGTTTATTCAAATTTGAAAAGATTTGAAGTCAAATCCCCAGTAATATCAATGCTATCATCCGATCTTCAGAACGCAATAAATAAAGAGATTCGTGAAGATTTGAGGTATGAGGCTATGACAATTCTTCTATTAACAACAGATGAGAATAGAATGGAATTTCTTAAATATCATAGAGAGGACAAAGGTAATCTGTGTTGTCTGGTCATTGACAAAGCAAAGGAAGAACTGGTGAAAGAAAAAAAATTAACACAAAACGAAAATGATGGATTCGGATGGCGAGGATAACAGATTGTCGTCCACATTATTTTGGCTGGCATTTAACTAAAAAAATAAAAAACAAATGGAAATAAACGGATACGTATTAGTTTCAACCGATAAAAAAGGTGAAAAAAGATTTTTATCGGGTAATAGATGGGTGAAAGATTATTTAAAATTAAAATTTTCTGATATTACCCTATTACCAAGAGTAATTGATATTAAAAAATGGCCAAACATTGGACCAACATATTTTAATGCACAAATAAAAATTGACATATGTATTTAAATAAAACAGAAAAAATGAACATGAATTTAAATGAAACAAAATTTAGAATTGGGGATCTAGTATATAAACCAAAAGGTTATAAATTTCCCGGAATTGTTGTGTCTGTATTTAAGAACACCAATGGTGAAACTCGAATTGTTGCAGAATTGGAAAATAATGGAATGCTTCATATCTTTACTGAAGCACAGCTTGAACGTAGACCAAATAAAGAAAAAAAATAAAATGGAAGAAAAAGAAACACTGGATGAATTTCATTATCATGAAGCACTCGATAGATCGTATCTTATTGCTGAAATGATAGAAACCATACTTTTAACACATCCTGTCATTCAAAAACATAGAGACTTAAAGAAGAGAGTTGCCAATGCTCAGCAGTTGATCTATAATGTGTATCAATTAATTGGTGGGTTGGAACTGGCACTTTTTCCTCCTAAAGAATAAATAGTTTTCTCATCTTTTTTCAAGAAAAAACGATTAAAAAAATTTGGATTTCTCGTTTTTTTTACATATTTTTACCGTGTAATTAACTAATGTAAGTATTTATAATAAAATATGGTAAAAATATTTAATATTTTCTATAACTTTGGGGGATGAAGAACTTTTTATATACAAAAACAACTTTAAAATGTATTATAAATTATCTGATTACGCTAAAAAACATAATGTAACATACAGAACCGCATGGAATAGATTTAAAAAAGGTCTAATTGACGGGGCATTCATGGATGAACACGGACATATTAAAATCCCAGTTTTATCATTAGATAAATTAAACAACGCTATAATTTATTGTAGAGTTTCTAATAATGACGCTAAGGATAATCTAAATAGACAAGCCGATAGATTAACAGACTATACTATAAGAAACGGATATAATATTATTGATATTGTGAAAGAAATCGCAAGTGGTCTAAACGATAATAGGAAAAAATTAACGGATATTTTAAAAAGAGATGATTGGGATTTACTTATTGTAGAAAATAAAGATAGATTAACCCGTTTTGGGTTTAATTACATTAAAACATTATTAAATTCAAAAGGAAAAGATGTTATAATAGTAAATCAAAGTGATGATGATAATACAGACCTTATTCAAGACCTTGTATCAATTATATATTCATTCTCAGCCAGACTATATGGATTGAGGAAGAAAAAATCTAAAAAGGAAATTATAGACTTTATTGAAAATTAACTTATAGATTATGCAATTGGTGGAAAAACATATCATTAAGAAAAATTCACATTTATATTCAGAGTGTGATAGAGTGTGTTTTCTATCAAAAAACCTTTATAATTATGCGAACTATATCGTAAGACAGGAATTTATTAAAACGTCAAAAGAAAAAGAAGATGGTTTGGTTGAACAAGCCAATTGGATAAGATATAATAATCTTAATAGAACATTTATTGATAATCATCAACACGACTACATTATGTTACCAAGAAAGGTTTCAAATCAAACGTTGATGTTGCTCGATAAAAATTGGAAAAGTTTCTTTAGAGCAAATAAAGATTATAACAAAAATAAAGAAAAGTATAATGGTAGACCAAAATTACCAAAATACATACATAAAACAGATGGTAGATTTATTACAATATATGAGTTGGGTGCAATTTCTAAAAAGTTACTTAAGAAAGGTATTGTTAAGTTATCTAAAACAGATATTGAAATTAGAACAAATAAGGCCAATATAAATATGGTGCGTATTGTACCCGGTTTGGATGAATATACAATAGAAATAGTTTATACAATACCAGATATGTCACCAAAGGAAGATAATGGTAGATACGCTTCCATTGATTTAGGTTTGAATAATTTAGCGACCATTACAAGTAATGTTAAAGAATTAAAACCTGTTATAATAAACGGAAAACCGTTAAAGAGTATTAATCAATTTTATAATAAGAGATTAGCATACTATAAAAGCAAATTAGAAAAAACTAACAAGAAAAAACACAGTAAACGAACAAGATGGTTAACCAATAAAAGAAATAAAAAAATCGATGATTACTTACACAAATCAAGCAGATTGATAATTAATATGCTAAAAGAAAAAGAAATAAATACATTGGTGATAGGAAAGAACGCCAACTGGAAACAAGATATTAATATTGGTAAAACCAATAATCAGAATTTTGTTTCCGTACCATATAGTAGATTTATAAACATGTTGGTTTATAAATGCGAAATGGATGGTATACGAACAGTTTTACAAGAAGAGAGTTACACATCAAAAGCATCCTTTTTAAATAACGATTATATTCCAATACACAGCAAAAGACATGAGAATAAATACGTATTTTCGGGATACAGGCAAAGCCGTGGGTTATATAAGATAAAGGGTTGTAATGTTGTAATAAATGCCGATGTAAACGGTTCATATAATATATTACGAAAAGCATTCCCGAATATTATTGACGGGATAGAGGGGTTCGCAGTGATCCCAGTAATTATTACAATTGCAAACTAATTTTATGATTTTCTATGGAATTTGATACTGTTAATTAAAATTGAACGTTATGAATGAAACAATTAGGCTTGAGTTTTCAAAAATAAGGGAACAATTAATAAGCCTTCAAAATTATCATAATATGGATTCGGAATTAATAGACGATATAATCCGAAATCTTTTAGAAACAATATCAATTGTTGAACTCTCATTTCTTAGAGATTGGCATAGTGTAGAGATGTTTTCGAAAATCATTAACAATTTTGAAAATTATTTTCAATTACTTGGTTTTGATATGTCTGGAATCTACAAAAAAATATATATCAATTCTGAAATACAATATCATCTCAATGAAATTGAAAAATGTGAAGATGAACTTAAAAATATTGGTAAAAAATGATAAAAGAACAAATGGCCGAAAATATTGGTGAATTAAAAAAACTCATTGAAAGATATGAGACAATCACTCTCAAAGAAATAGAAAATGTGTGGACGGAAATGTCTCATTATTATGATCCAATGAAACCGGCGTATCTTGTTTCACGAAAATTGACTGGATTTGGTACCACAATAACTTGTAATGTATGTCAAGCGGTTATGGATGATAAGGACGAGCCACATTGTGGAAAATGTGTGTGTGGTAAACAATTAAAAGATTGTCTTTTATATCCATACAATAAAACCTATAAAAAAATAATTCAAGCTAAAACACCAGAAAAATTGTTGGTCGCTTATAGAAAACGTGGGGAACATTTGAAAAAATATTTTAAAGATTTTATAAAATGAAACTGAAAAAAACAACAAGGAACGGTAGATTCGGTAAAGAAATTTTTATTAGTGATTCTGAAGATAATGGTTATACCGCATATTTCTTTGATTTTCCGTTTATTGTCACCCAAGGACAAACAATTAAAGAGGCTCAAGACAAACTTTGGTATGCTGCATATGATATTTTTAGTGATTTAATACAAAAGTCCAAAACTAAAATATAATAAAATGACAACAGCAAAAAATATCGATGAACTTAAACGTCTCATTGAAACATATGAAACAATTAGTTTGGAAGATATAAAAAAAGTGTGGTCTTCTATTTTTAACAAGAAAAACAAAAAATCAGGTTATCCGGGCAGAGATGTAGCAAAAAATATAACAGGGTTTGGAACTTTTTCATGTATTTTATGCGAAAAAGTAAAAAAACAGTGTCACTATTGTGTTTATGGGGAGTATATTGGGTGTATACTTTTTTCTCATAAAGAGACATATAAAAACATATCAGAGGCAAAAACATCAAGACAGTTATATAACGCATTTCGTAGAAGAGCTAAACATTTAAGAGAGTATTTTAACGACATACTATAAAATGAAATTTGGAAGTATTGAAATAATTGATAATAATGGCTGGAATTTAAATGAAGTGATTCCAGAATGGGATTGGAAAGTAGAAGAATCAAATTTAAAAATACCCCCCGAATTTGGTGTTGGTATTAAAACCCGTTACAATGGTGAGGATTTTACATTTAAACATGTTTTTAATGAAACACCGGTTGTGAAACTTACTGTTACAACTTGGCGGGGCATTTCAACTAATGCTATCCATTATTATGGTTCACTTCAAATCACTTTTCCTGAAATGGAAAAAGATAACCAACCCGGCCATATTGTTAATCTTTATGGTGTAAGTGAAATTCCCATGTTCTCAAATAATAAAATAACATTAACTCGTGTATTAGAACAAAGTGAAATTGATGATGATCCTATAAGACATGAGTATTTTGATGCTGGTGATAATGTTAGTTCATTTTATACACCGGCAAGTGTAATAAAGAGAGGGAAAGAAATGTTTGAAAATATATTTGGCAAGGGCTGGGTCTTGAAAATTGATGAACTTCATTGATTTTTTATTAAAAAATGAAAATAACAGATATAAGTAAAATTGACCCGGAATATCGTGTTCTTAACATCGGCAAATACAATGGATATGTTTATATTTGTCCATATTGTCATCCAGAACGCGTGGAGTTCCACATAAGGGATATTATTGGATTTGGTACTGATAATCAAGGATATGTGGTTGTTGTTAATGAATGTCCAAAATGTTTTGAAAGATCATATCATCATTTATATGATTTTGACACTTATGATATATTTTTAATGATGCAAGACAAACAAGCAAAATTTCTAAATGAAAAAAATTGAAACACTTGGTACGATTTTGTTGTTGTTTGGTATTTCATGCTTTGTTATGGATATTGAATTATTTGGAATTGCTTGGTCAATTTTAAGCCTTTTTGGATCGGTTTGTTGTATATCCGGAATTGTGATTTTAATAAAAACAACATTAAAATAAAAAAATATGAAAAAACAAAAAATTAAAATGAAACCTAATCCTGATGATGTGAAAAAAGTCGTGGATAATGTCATTAAAAACATGCGCGGCAAACATTGCCGTTTTGAGGGTGAATGTGATTTGGCCGGAAATCTCAAAAATACGAGGTTCTGTGCCCCATGCAGTTATTATAAATAATTATTAAAAATTTTAAAATTATGACTGGTTTATTTTTAATCTTATTTTTTTCACTAGGAATCGTTTTGGTTTATTATTTTATAAATTAGATTCTAGATCGTGTGCTGCTTTTTCAACATTGGCTTTTATTATCTTTGGTTTATACCTGGTGGCAATTCCAATCAGTAGAATTACAACTAAAACAAAAGTAGAATATTTCAAACAACTACAAATAACAATCGATCATAATCGAGAAGTTAATAATGATCTCTCAGTATTGGAAAGAATTGAAATCATAAATGAAATTAATGAATCTAATTGGGTAATCTCCAAATGGAAAATGACTGGCCAGAAATGGTATAACAACAAATGGTATTTTCATCCATCAACACAAACAGCTGAATACATAAAATAAGTGAATCATTGTGAAAATAGATATAAGAAAAGGGGGGAATATTATTATCCCCCTTTAATTTGTTCTCCAACATCTAATAGTTAATTTTTCTTAAGGTTTATATTTAAAAATTTTTGAATAAAAAAATTGGAAATTAAAATAATCTATTTATATTTGTGTTGTAATAAAATTAATAGGTTTATCTTTTGATTTTAATATATTTATTGTTATAAAGTTTAAACAAAAAAATT
>ENA-UPSM01000351-UPSM01000351.1-activated-sludge-metagenome-genome-assembly--contig:-NODE-351-length-66919-cov-8.090841_pt1 | contig 66919 bp, 51 predicted proteins | sample MGYA00238181_ERZ773283 | MGnify/ENA primary metagenome ERZ773283 (study PRJEB29023, sample SAMN05720199) | activated sludge metagenome | isolation source: Anaerobic digester | place: Japan... | reverse complement strand
CCCGCCAAGGCGGAGGCCCACCACGCCACCCAGGCGGGCACCCGGGACTCGGCGTGGATGATGTGCCACTTCTCTCTCCGAATCTCCTTCGCCAGGGCTATGGCACTCCACGCCGCCGTCAAGGGGTTTTTGGCGTGCACCGGCATTGTCCCATGCCTGACCCCTGGTGCCAAGGCCCTCACCAGGGCTCCCCCCCGAGAAACCACCCACACCTCGTGTCCCCGGGCCACATAGGCCGCCGATAGGGACACCACGTGTCTTTCCACTCCTCCTTCTTCGAGCTCCGGAAGGATGAGGACGATCTTCAAGGTATCGCCCGAGGCACCCATGACGCGTCTCCTTTCCCGGTGAGGGCATCGAGCACCGCCCCCACCTTGCGGGCCATCTCCACCTGAGAGCAGGCCTCCACATCGCTCTTCCGGGGAGAAAAGGGGATCCCCCCAGAACAATGGGATCTCCGGAGGCGCCGTAAAAGCTCCGCCAGGGCTCCGGGGTCGTTCTCATGGTACCCCGTTTCGGTGCGGGCCACCAGATCTGTGGCCACCGTCCGGTTTCCCCCCACCGCCAGGATGGGCCGCCGGGCCGCCAGATACTCGAAGATCTTTCCGGACATGATGCCCTCGGCGTCGCTCCCTTCCCAATTGAGGAGGACGAGCACCGACGCCTGGCGCTGGGCCTCCAGCGCCCTATCTCGGGATACCATCCCTTCCTGGATCACGAAGTCCTCCACGCCGATCGAAGATATTTGGCGGCGCAGTTCTTCGGAGGGGGGAGAAAAAATGCGCAACGCCAGATCCCCCGGCGACAATCGGTCGTCTTGCCGCAGGATCGCCAGGGCCTTGAGTAAGGGCAAAAAGGACTGACGTCCGGCGTAAAGACTCCCCGTGTAACATAGGGTGAACCGACCGTCCCCGGGGGCCCCTTCGGGACGAACGGTCTCGGGGTCAAAGCCGTTGGCGATGTGCCACACGGGACGCCGATGCAGCGCGGCGAGCTGCGACGCCCCCGGAGCCGTCACCGTGTCCAGGGCATCAGCCCCCGCCAGGATGCGGAGCTCTTCCCGCCGCTCCCGCCACCTTCCGAAGGCCCCTCGGCGGGAAAAGGGGTTTTGAGACCATAGATCCCGGAGGTCCGCCATCCAGGGGATCCCCAGGCTTTTTTTAAGCGCGGCCCCCACCCGATGGGCCATCATGGGCGTCGACGTGGAAAGGATGGCTTCAATGCCCTCCCGACGCACCAGGTCTTCCAGATCTCGACGGGGCCAGGGCAGGGGGAATCCCACCAGACGCTTCACCCGGTATCCCAGAGACAGCCAATCCGCCTCGACGATGCGAATCCCTGTGGGCCAACGCCCTTCTTCCAAAGGGGGCACAAAGAGCACCGTTTCCCATCCGAACTGGGGCAGGTATCGGGTCAATCCCCAGCTTCGCACCGCGCCTATGTTCCATCGGGGGGGGAAGTAACGACATATAAAGAGCACCCGGCGAAGAGGAGGCATGGAGCTCCCCGTCACGACAGAAGCTCGCGCACCGCCCGCCCCACGCGCTCCACGTCTTGATCCGTCATCCGAGAGTAGATGGGCAGGCTCACGGCGCCCTCGTAGGCCCTCTGGGCCCGGGGAAAGTCCCCGGATCGCAGGGCATAGGTGTCTCGCCAATAGGGGTGGAGGTGTAACGGGATATAGTGCACGCTGGTGCCTATGCCCCGTCCCTGGAGGCCCTGGATAAACTCGTCCCGGGATCGTGGGGCGTCCGAAGTCAGGCGCACGATGTAGAGGTGCCAGGAATGACGGTCCCCACCGTCCCGGACGTGGGCGGGAAGGGTTAGCGGAAGATCCCGGAACATGTCGTCGTACCGCAGGGCGATCTGTTCCCGTCGCTCCCGAAAAGCCGGGGCCTTGCGCAACTGGTGGATGCCAATGGCCGCCACCAGATCCATCATGTTGTACTTGAACCCCGGGGCCACCACCTCGTAAAACCAAGGGGCTTGGGGGGAGGTATAGCGGTCAAAGGCGTCTCGGCTGATGCCGTGGAGACGCATGACCCGGGCCCGACGGGCGATGTCATCGTTCCGGGTGAGGAGCATGCCCCCTTCTCCCGTGGCGATGGTTTTGGTGGCGTAAAAGCTGAGCACCGAAGCGTCGCTATCCAGGGCGCCGACGGGACACCCGTGCCACAGAGAGGTGTAGGCGTGGGCCGCGTCTTCCACCACTCGCAACCCCCGACGGGACGCCAGGTCAAAGATCCGGCCCATATCGCAAGGGAGCCCTCCCACGTGTACCGGCAAGAGAGCCTTGGTCCGGGGGGTGACCTTCGCTTCGGCCTCGGTGGGATCCATGTTCAGCGTGGATTCGTCGCAATCCACGAAGACCGGGTGGGCCCCCACGTAGCGCACCACCTCCGCCGTGGCGGTGAAGGTATAGGTGGGAACCAACACCTCGTCCCCCGGCCCCACCCCCAGGGCTTCCAACGCCAAGTGGAGCCCCGCCGTGGCAGAGCACACCGCCAGGGCGTGCACTTCTCCCCCCAGGGCCGCCACCATGTCTTCCTCGAAACGTTTCGTTCGGGGTCCCGTGGTGAGCCATCCGGAGCGGAGGCATGCCACCACTTCCTGCGTTTCTTCCTCCCCCATATCCGGCAGCGCAAAGGGAAGAGCGTCGTCCATCGGTCAAGCCTCCTCATGTGGCTTCAGCATAACACGACCCCGAGATATCGAAAAGGGAAAAGCCTCGGGGTCATTTCAAGGTTTCTTCATCTTCCAGGAGAAATCTCCAGGGCAGGGCCAAGAGGTGGGACTAAGCCACTCCCAATTCTTCCAGCGCCCCAAGGACCGCCGCCGTGCCAATAGTTTTCAGGCAAGGCTCGGGGCACTCCCACCGCTGGCAACCCCGCTGGGAGCAGTCCGCCAGGAGGGGACAATCCACGCCGCCCAGAGACACCTGCGCCGGGAGCGTGGGGCCAAAGAGCCCCACCGTGGGCACCCCCAGGGCCACTGCCATGTGGAGCACCCCCGAATCTCCCCCCACCAGGGCGTCCACCCCCCCCACCGCCGCCAGCGTTTGCCGCAGGGAGTAGAAAGACACGGCGTTTTGCGCGAAAGGCAGATCCCGGACCAGGGCCTCCCCCCGGCGGCGCTCTTCTTCTCCATCGCCCAGAAGGAGCACTCCCACCCCCCGGGCCACGAGCTCCCGGGCCAACTCCTGCCACCTCTCGTCGGGCCAGAGCTTCACCGCCTTGGAAGCACCTATGGCAAACCCCACCCTCCGAGGAGGCAAGGAGGCTAGCTCTTGAAGCGCCCAGACCCGCCCCTCTTCCGTCACCTCCAGCGCCCCCCGCAACGGAGGGAATCCCAAAAATTTTCGCAAGTCATCAATTCCCTCGTCATAGACCCCGGAAAACCATCGGTGAGCGCCACACCTCCGGGGGATGCCTGACAGAAGGGCCAAAAGGGCGGACCGATCGGAGCTCTGGACGCTCACCATCCGGTGGAACTTCCTCCGACGCACCTCTCGGATCATTTCGACGAAGCCCCGCTCTCCCCGAGATCGGTGCCATACCAGCACATCGTCCACAAAGGGCTGACCTCGCACGAGGTCGTCCAGGGGGGAAGTCACCAACCACGTCAACTCCACCCCTGGAAATTGGGCCTTCAAGGCCCGGGCCAGGGGCGATGCCTGGATCACGTCCCCCAGGGCGCTGTACCGGACGAAGAGCACGCGCTCCCCCGGGAGGATTTCCGTCATCATGCCTCATCGCCCTCCTCGGGCCAGGTCTCCGCCCATCGGGCCACGGACTCCAGGTGGGGAAGCACCGCATCCGCCCCAGAGCCCTTCCGGGCGTCTCCCGAGAGGAGCACTGCCCTCATGCCCAGGTTCTTACCGAAGAGCACGTCGCTTTCTTTATCCCCCACCACCAGCCCCTGGCGGGGGGAAAATCGGAAGTCTTCCATGGCCCGGAGTCCCATGCCTGGGCGGGGCTTTCGGCAGGAGCACCCCTCTTCGGGAAGGTGGGGACACACGTAAAAGGCATCGATCGTCACGCCCTCTTCCGCCAGGAGCTCTGTCAGGCGCTGATGAACCTCCGCCACGGCCTCCAGGGAGAAAAACCCCCTACCCACTCCGGATTGGTTTGACACCACCACGAGACCCCATCCCGCCCGCCTCAAAAGGCGAAGCCCCTCTCCCGCCCGGGGGAGCAGGGCCACGTCCCGGGGGTCCCCCACGTAGTGCCGATCCTCCATGATGGTGCCGTCGCGGTCCAGGAGCACAAACCTCCTCCCGCCGGTCACGATCCCCCCCCCTCCGCGCTCTTTCTCAAAAGTGCGGTGGTGGAGTACCCCTCCACCAGAGGCAAGATCACCGTTTCCCCCGCGTACCCTCGCCCCACCACGTCTTCCGGGGCGTAATCCCCCCCCTTGACCAGCACGTCGGGGCGTAGGCGACGGTAGAGCTCCTCGGGAGTGTCTTCGTCGAAGGGCACCACCAGGTCCACGCAGGAAAGCCCCGCCAGAAGGGCCACCCGGGCCTCCTGGGGATTGACGGGACGGCGGGGGCCCTTCAGTCGCCGGACGGAGGCATCGTCATTTACCGCCACCACCAGCCGATCTCCCAGGGCCCGGGCCCTTTCCAGACAGGAGAGGTGCCCCACGTGGAGGATGTCGAAGCAACCATTGGTGGCCACCACCCGGAGCCCCCTCTGTCGCCACGACCCCACCCGGGCCATCGCCTCGTCCCTCGGGGCCACTTTTTTTTCCCGAACTTCTCCGGGGAAATCGCCGCTTCCGAGCTCCCGGAGCAGCTCGTCTCGGGTCACCGGGCTGGTGCCCGCCTTGCCCACCACGATACCCGCCGCGAGGTTCGCGCAGCGCATGGCATCTTCGGGGGGGAGGGGGGCCGCAAGAAAGAAGACCAGGGTGGCCACCACCGTGTCCCCCGCTCCGGACACATCGAAGACCTCCCGCGCCGCCGCCCGCTCGTGGACCCCTCCCTCCGGCAGGACCAGGGTCATGCCCGCCTCCGAACGGGTCACCAGGAGCCAGGAAACTCCGTATCGACGCCGCACCTCCTGGGCCGCCGCCACGACGCCCCCATCGTCTCTCCCATCGAAGACCCCCGGGGCCACGGCGGCCAGCTCTCGCAGGTTGGGGGTGATGCCCGTCGCCCCGGCATAGCGCTCCCAATCCGTTCCCTTGGGGTCCACCAGCACGGGAATCCCCGCCCGAGATCCCGCCCCTATGACCTCCTGGCACAGCTCGGGAAAACACACCCCCTTGCCATAGTCCGAAAGGATCACCCCGTCAAAGGCAAAGGGAGATCGGAGCGCGGTGCGCACCGCCTCCAGGAGACGGTCCTGGCTCTCTTCTGGAAGGGGGGGATGGACCTCCTCGTCCAGACGGAGCATCTGCTGATGCGACGCCACGATTCGGGTTTTCGTCACCGTGCAGGACGAGGGATCTAAAACGCCGCAAAAGCGAATTCCCTCCCGTTCCGACAGGGACCGGAGCTCTTCCCCCGCCCCGTCGTCGCCCACGCCGCCCAAAAGCGTCACGGTGGCCCCCAGCCGAACGAGGTTGAGCGCCACATTCCCCGCCCCCCCGGGGACGCTCCGGCGGCCCTTCACCCGCACCACCGGCACCGGGGCCTCGGGGGAAATGCGCTCCACGTCCCCCGATACGTACCGATCCAACATGACGTCCCCCACCACCAGGAAGGATCCTCGGGACCCTTGACCCCGGAGAAATCGGGCCGCTTCTCCCTTCCAGAAGGGGGTCATTTCTTCCGAACTGCCCTTTCTTTCCGTCATGGCGCCGTCAAAAAACCTTCCTGTCGCCTGAGGATCCCCACATAGGCCTCCAGCGACTCCTCAAGCGGAGGAAAGGCTCGGTCGTATCCCACTCGCCGCAGGGCCCCAAGATCGGCCTGGGTGTTGTTTTGGTACTTCCCCGTCAGTTCTGGGGGAAAGGGCACATAGGTGATGGTGCCGCTCCCCCGGAAGGCGATGAGCTGTCGGGCCACGTCGTTGAAAGAACGCGCTTGCCCCGTACCACAATTAAAAATCCCCGAGACTTCCGGATGGTCGAGAAAAAAGAGATTCACACGGGCCACATCCCCCACCGCCACGAAATCCCGGCGTTGCTCTCCGGCGTCAAATCCCTCCGCCGCTCCAAAGAGCCGCACCGTTCCCGTGGTTTCCAGTTGGAGAAACGCTTGGTACACCATGGACGCCATGGGCCCCTTGTGCATTTCTTGAGGGCCAAACACGTTGAAATAGCGCAAACCCACCACCGCACTCCCCGCCGTGGGGAGCAAGCGCCGGACGTATAGGTCGAAAAGGTGCTTAGAATAGGCGTAGACGTTCAAGGGAAACTCGTTTTCCGGGTCTTCGGAAAAACCCCGCTTTCCCAGGCCGTAGACCGACGCCGAAGACGCATAGATAAAGGGGATGCGCCGGTCCAGGGCGAAGTGGAGAAGGGTTTTGCTGTACTCGAAATTATTTCGCATCATGTATTGACCATCGGATTCCAACGTGTCGGCGCAGGCCCCCTGGTGAAAAATGGCCCGCACCGCCACGCGATCCCAGGATCCCCCCCGGAGCTCCCGGAGGAAGTCCTCCCGATCGCGGTAATCCGCCACCGCCAGCCCCCGCAGGTTCCGGAACTTGTCCCCCCGGGCCAGGTGGTCCACCACCACCACATCTCGGTGTCCCCGGTCGTTCAGCGCCGCCACCAGATTACTGCCGATGAACCCCGCCCCTCCCGTCACCAGGATCATCGGGATCCCTCGCCCTCCGCCGGAGACTTTCCCCGACAAGCTCCGGAGATCGTCCAGGGATTCCGGAGAAAGCGATCTTCCACGGCGACGCAGAGGGCATGCTCCAGCATGAGGTGCATTTCCTGCACCAGCATGGTCTCGGTGGCGGGCACCGCCAGCACCACATGGGCCTGCTCCGCCAGGGGCCCCCCCGCGCCGCAAAGGGCCACCACTCGCCCCCCCTTGCTCCGGGCCGCTTCCGCCCCCCGGAGCACGTTGGGAGATTTGCCGCTGGTGCTGATGGCCAAAAGCACGTCTCCGGGGTCGCAAAGGGCCTCCACCTGACGGGCAAAAATATCCTCAAAACAATAATCGTTGGGAAACGCCGTGAGAAAGGACGTGTCCGTGGTGAGGGCCACCGCTGGAAAGGGAATCCGTTGACATGACGAGCGCAAACGGCACATGAACTCCGTGGCAAGGTGCTGACAATCCGCCGCGCTGCCCCCATTGCCACAGATCAGGAGTTTGCCTCCTCTGCGGAAGGTTTCTTCCAGCAAAGCCGCAGCGGCGGCGAGCGCCGAAGCGCAGTGTTCTTCGGTGCGCTCCACCAACTCCCGGTGTCGGGCCGCGTGCGAACGGAACACTTCGTCCGGCGATTCCCGCTTTTCGCTTGACATCAAATTCACTCCCTTGGGCCCTCCATGGCGCCACCCGTTTTTTTCTAAAATGCCGCAAAGGGGCGGTAGGGACCTTCCGAAAACCCGTAGCGCCTCCAGAAGGCGCTTCCTGTCCCCCGGAGGAAAATCCGCCGGAGGTGGTCTTCCCGCCCCGATCAGAACGGCTCTTCTTCGGGCATTCTACGCTGTCGGCGGAAGGGGCGCAACGAGGAACCGCTCTTTCCCCAGCTCCCCTCCGCCCCCCTCTCCCCCGACCTCCCGCCACAGGGCACATCCGCACCAAAGAACGGGCCGTGCCCTATTCCCAATACCGCACCACCGCGAGGGGAGGCACCAATGCCCCATCCCGGAGGGTCAGAAGATACCCCCCCAGCTCTTTCCGGGGACTCTCCGAAGTTCTGTCCGGGCTTTCGATTTCTCCTTCCGTTATCCCGCCCCAAACCCCCTTCTCGGAGAAGGAAACCACCGCCAGACTTCCGTCGGCGGGGAGCTCCACATCCCCCGAGGCCACTTCGCTCCCCTCCTGCCCTTCCCGGTCAAGTTCCGTCACGGACCAGGAACAACGATGCACCCCCCGACTCCGGGCGCTCCAGAGAAGGCGGATCTCGTCGCCGGCGCGCTCCAGACGTCGATCAAGAATTTTGATCTCTTTGCCCCGCACGTCCAGGCGTAGGGCCACCCCATCGCCGGAGATCACGTAGCTCCCCGTGGCCATGTCCGCCGCCAGAGGCACCACCACTTCTCCCGTGCCCTCGGAGGAGAGGGAAACCTCCTTCATCCCCTGCCACAGCGCGCTTTCCAGAGAGATCGCTTTCCCCGGGGTGCCCCGGAGAGCGATGTGGGCATCTTCCCCCGCCGCGTATTGGGGGCGATCGGGAATCATGTTCATCTCCCCATCGGAGAGCACGTAGAGAGCGTTGAGGGCCCGGGCGGTGCCGGAGAGGTCGTAGACGCCGTAGAGAAGCTTGTTCCCCCGGAAGGCCACCGGGATGTCCTCCACCGTCACGGTGCCTTCGCCCTTTTCCAGGACCACTTCCCGCCGCCACACGTCATCATTGAAGTTTACCCGGAACACAAGGGTTTCCCGAAGATCTTCGGAGCGTGCGGCACCGCCCGCCACCACGATATGCGCTGTAAGAGCCAGTTTATCTCCTTCCCGGTAGGCCCCCTTGTCCGTGCGGACGGAGACCTCACACCCCGGCGCCTCCACGGTGGCCATGCCCGTGAGGGCATTTCCCTTTTCCAGAGAAACCGTATAGGGAAACGTGGCCCCCGGAGCGTCGACGGGGGGCATCACCTGAAAGTCCAGCTCCCTCATCTCTCCGGGGCCGAGGACCAGATCCCGGGTTTCCCGGTACACCGACGGCAGTTCCAGGGTACAAGCGGTGCGCCCGGCGATCTCCCCGGTGTTGCGTAGCGTCACCACCAGCGGCGTGGTTTCGCTGCGGCGAAGCGTTACCCCTCCAGGAAGAGAAACGAGCTGCGGAGCGAAGGGGGCCGGGCGTCGCGTATCGGAAAGCGACGCCAAGGCGGGGGCAAGAGACGTCACCGCCGAAGGACGCACCACGGCGCGCCCACTCCAAGAGAGATGTCCCGGAGCCTCCACCGCCACCGTGTAGATCCCCGTTCCCATCTCCCGAAAGACCGCCCTTCCCGTCTCGTCGGCGGACAACCATCCTCGCTGATCTCCCTTGCCAAGAAAAATTTTTGCGCTAGGAAGGGGACGTTTTTCTCCATCGCGCGCCACCACCAGGAGCCCTCCCCTTCCGGGGGACACCACCTCATCCAGGGGAAGGGTCACGGAGATTCCCTGCCTTCCCGTGCAGAGAAAAGACGGCATGGCTCCACCAAGGTACCCGGGAGCCGAGGCAGAAAAGCGCAGGGGAACGAAGTGCCCCGTCCCCTCCCAGAACGCCCTTCCCGAGACATCGGTCCGAAAAATGCGCCCGTCGCCCGCAGAGACCGAAGCCCCCGAAATCGGGGCCCCCGTGGCCGAGTTTTCCACCCGCACCTCGATGCGACCGGGGGGATTGGCCGGAAAGAGCGCCACGGGATAGGTCACCCTTTTCCCCGGCACCGCACAGGGAAGATACCACCCGCTCTCCAGATAGGCCGGGGCCTTCACCAGGGTACTCCGGTTGTTCCCGTCCTGCGACACCGTCAGGGCATCTCCTTCCGCATCCCCCCATCCCCGGTCCACCAAATGGGCGGTAACGGTCGCCAGGGGCTCCCCCGTGAGGACGTCCCGCACCCGGACGCCGTACTCTCCCACGACGGGCCAGAGGGGCACGGTACGCTCCACGCTTCGCCCCGGAAAGGTCCGGGGAAGAAACCACCCCGTTTCAAAGTATCCATCGGCCTTCACAAGGGTGTTCCGGTTCTGGCCGTCCTGCCGGACCCGGAGTTTCCCCTGGTCCCCCTCGCGCCACCCCGTGTCCACCAAATGGGCGGTGAAGTGCGGCAGGGGGTCTCCCGTGATGGCGTCCACGGCGGAGAGGACCATTTCTCCCTGGACGGGCCAGAGAGGCACGGTGCGCTCCACGCTCCGCCCCGGAAAAGCCCGGGGAAGAAACCATCCCGTTTCAAAATATCCATCGGCCTTCACCAGGGTGTTCCGGTTCCGGCCGTCCTGCCGCACCGCCACCGGGCATCTTTCCACGTCCCGCCACCCCGTGTCCACCAAATGGGCGGTAAAACGCGGCAGGGGGTCTCCCGTGAGGGCGTCCACGGCGGAGAAGACCATCTCCCCCTGGACAGGCCAAAGGACCACAGTGCGCTCCACGCTCCGCCCAGGAAAGGCCCGGGGAAGAAACCATCCCGTTTCAAAGTATCCATCGGCCTTCACAAGGGTGTCCCGGTTCCGGCCGTCCTGCCGGGCCGTGATCCTCCCCTGCTCCCCCTCGCGCCACCCCGTATCCACGAGATGGGCGGTGAAACGCGGCAGGGGATCTCCCGTGAGGGCGTCCCGAACGTGCAACACCAACTCCCCCACGACGGGTCGCAGAGCCACGGTGCGCTCCACGCTCCGCCCAGGAAAGGCCCGGGGAAGAAACCATCCCGTTCCAAAGTATCCGTCGGCCTTCACAAGAGTGTCCCGGTTCCGGCCGTCCTGCCGGGCCGTGATTCTCCCCTGCTCCCCCTCGCGCCACCCCGTATCCACGAGATGGGCGGTGAAACGCGGCAGGGGATCCCCCGTGAGGGCGTCCCGAACGTGAAAAACGAGCTCTCCTGTTATGGGCATGAGGGCCACGGTGCGCCCCAGACGGATTCCGGCCACAACGCTTTCCTCAAACCACCCCGTGGGCAGATATCCCGGAGCCTGCACCAGGAAGGAGTGCTTCCCCGCAGGCAGGGAGACCAGGGCGGCGCCCACCCCCATCTCCATCCAACCCCGGGCCCCCATGTGGGCCGAAAAAGCGGTCAGGGGCGCCCCGGTGACGGCGTCCACAACCTTCATGTGGACCTCTCCTTCCCCCGAGGGATTCTCTTCCGGACGAAGGAGCACAAAATCGGGGACCTCTTCGCTACGCAGCCCCCAGTACATCTGCGCGTGTCCCTCTTTGAACCCGGGGGCGGAAAAACTCCAGGCCCCCACCCCCCGAGGGAGGTCCATAATGAAGGTGCCGTCGGATGCCGTGGAAGTGCTCCGGGGGGTTTCTCCCCAGAGGGCCGTCACCGAGACCCCCGCCAGGGGGGTGCCGCCGAGATCCCGCACCCGGCCCCGGAAAGGACGGCTCCGGGGGGTGAGGTAGACCGTTTCGATATCCTCCCGCCCCACGGGCCCCGGAGCCCAGAAGAACTCCGTCTCCAAGGTCTCATATCCCTCCCGGGCAAAGCGGAAAAGACGCCGTCCTCCGGGAAGGTCCACCGCCAAGGTTCCTTCCGGTCCCGATCGTCCCAGAAGGTCGACCCTCTCTCCCTCTAGGGCCCAGGTTTCCACGCCGTCCAGAAGAGCTTCGGTCTGGAGATCCCGGAAGAGCACAGTCCGGGACGCCCGGGTCGGAGTGAGCCAGAGGGGCTCTTCCGAGGCCCCCCGGTGGCTGAAGAAGAGCTCCGTGTCCAGGGGTTCGTACCCTTCCTTTTCCAGATGGAAGGCCTCTCGGCCATCAAGAAGCGCCAGGGACACGCGCCCCGCCGCATCGGTGCGCCCCATCGCTTCCCTTCCCCCAGGATGCCGGGCGGTCACCGTCACCCCCTCCAGAGGCATGGCGGCGTATTCGTCCTGCACCGTCAACGTCAGCGTTCCCTGGGGAAGGGCGGGATCGGGGGCGAGGTAGTAGCGCTCCGCCCCGCGCCGTTCCCGTACCGCCGGAGTGGCGGCGGAAAGCCATGTTTCGGTCTCCAGCGTGGTAAATCCTTCCCGCTCCAACCGCACCGTCCAACGTCCGTCTTTCAGAGAGACGCCACACTGCCCCTGACGGTCCGTGATCCCCTCCTGGGGCTCGGCGCCGTCGGGGCGGGCCAGGCGCATCCTCACCCCCTCCAGAGGGAGTCCATCCCGGATATCCAGGACTTCCAGGGTCCAGGGCGTGGCCTCGGGGCGCATCCAGTACTCCCCGGAGCCTCCCCCCTGGGGCCCGGCGAAGAGCTCCGTCACGACGGGCCCATATCCCTGACGCCCCAGGGTGAGCGTGAAACGCCCCTCTTCAGAGACCAGGGAGACCTTCCCGTCCCCCAAGGTGTTCCCCCGGGGTCCCGGAGCTCCGCCGGGGCGATCCAGACGCACCTCCACCCCTTCCAAGGGATCCCCCGTGAGAAGATCTCGCACAGCGATCTCCAGAGGGAAGGCCTTGGGTTTCAGAAAAAACGGATATGCTCCGGAACGTTCGCTGATAAAAACCTCCGTATTCAGCGGGGCGTACCCCTCCTTCTCCAGGTGGAAACCCCATCGGCCACCGCCGGGGGTGCGCACCTCTCCGCCCCGGGCGGCGGCGGAAACATCCCTGCGGCTTTTCTCGTCCCCCGGACGGAAGATCTCCATGCGCCAGTCCTCCAGGACAGCTTCCGTCATCAGGTCCCGGACCTCCGGAGAAAATTTCCCCACCGCGCCGTAGACGTCAAGGACCTGGCGCCATCCCTCAAGGACCCGCAGAGGAAAACGGTCCGATATCAACGCCCCGCCCCACCAGATGGTGACGCCGTACTCCCCTGGAGGCAGGGTGGTCGAAAAGCGCCCTCCTCCGTCCGTCAACACGTCGTAGACCTCGCCCCCTCCCTCGAAGCGCCCGGTTACCCCGCCCAGGGGTTCTCCGGTGACCCGGTCCCGACAGGTGCCCTCCACGGTGCCCATGCCCGCCGCCGCCCCCTCGGGAAGAAGCAGTATGTCCAGGGGCGGATTGGCTTCCGGATAGACCAGATGCTCCCGGGCGACCCGGACGTACCCTTCCCTGCGGACCTCCAGTTTATAGGCCGCGCCGGGAAGGTGGAGAGAGAACTTTCCCTCGCCATCCGTCACGGCCTCGAAGAGGCGGGAACCAAAATAAAACGTCAGCGAAGCCCCCGAAAGAGCTGCTTTGGAGAACCGATCCCTCACCTGCCCGGAAAGGGGCACCGGGGGCCCCACCAATTCCAGCGGCGCTTCGCCAATCCCCACCATGGAGCCCCCGATGGTCACCATGGCTTGGAGCACCCCTGGACCGGAAAAGATCTCCTCCGGCACGTCAAGGCTCACGACTCCCTCGTATCCTTCCGAAGTAAAGGAAACGTCCTGCTCTTTGAGGGCGTGGCTCGTCCCCGCCGCATCGGTGACGGCGTAGGCGAGGCGCCCGGAGGAGCTCTGGTCAAAGGGATTTCCCGCCCGAAGCGCCACGTGCAGGAGAGCTCCGGCCTCGACGCTTTCCTTGTCCGGAGAGAGCCGGACGACGGAGGAGGCCGTCCTGGTGTAAAATCCCTTAGAGACGGTGCCCAGGTTCTCCCCCGTGACACCGTCGAAGAACGTCGCCCAGAGCCGGTCGATGCCGTCGGCGTTCACCAGCGGGCAGGAAAACTCGTAACTTCCCTGCCCTCCGGGGGGGACGTCAAGGGAAATGCTCCCCTGGTAGGGGGTGGGGTCCTTGGCGTAAGAAAGATTGTGTGGGAGGCGGTAGTCCACCCGGAGCCGCCGGAGGGCGTTCCCCCGGTTCCATGCCACCAGCGAGAACTTCCCCACCCCTCCCCGGACGTAGTTCTCCAGGTCACTCTGCGCCGAAAAATTCAGATCTCGACGCTCTCCACTGGCCAGGGCCGGAAGCACTCCCACGGCGGCCACCCACCCCAAGGGCAGGGAAGCAAGATCCGCCCCCCCACGCCCCCGAAGCTCCAGAAACCCCCGATAGAACCCCGGGGCTTTCAAGATCGGGGTCTTCAGGGAAAGCTCCCGGGTCTCGCCGGGGGAAAGGTCGCAGGAAAAGAGCTCTCCCTCAAGAAGGTTTCCGTCGGGATCCAGGAGCACCAGACGCCCCTCCTCCGCCCTCCAGAGGTCCTTCTCTCCTTCGGAAGCCCCGACTTGCTCTCGAAGATCCGACGACCCGGCGGGAAGGAACAAAAGGGTCGGCAAGAGGGCCAGGGCCGTGTCGCGGGAGGAAGGGGCCTCGTAACGGATCTCCCGCTTCAGAACCATGGGGCTTTCGGGAGCTCCCAAGGGGAGACTTTCCCCCTCTCCGGCCCCACTGGCGAGCCAGGCCACCAGATCCCGAAAGATCAGCCCTTCGTCTTCGGTCCCCTGATGGTTCGCCGCAGCCCAGTCCAGATAGAGGTTCGTGGCGACGACCCCACCGCGTCCCACGGCGTAGGAAATCATACAGGGCTGGTCGTTCTTGGTTCGGGCTAGGAGCACCTCCGCCGCCGGAGGGTAATCCAGGAAGTACCCGTCCACGTTCAGGTGGGGTTTCTCCCGGGTCAGGGAAGCGAAGGCGGGGACCGACGCGGTGAGGGCCACAGAACCGAACTGGCAGCTCTGGTCCTCAGCCCAGCCATAGGCCGAAGGCGCACCGGGAAGGGCGCCGTAGTGCCGTCCAAGTTGCTGGGAGAGCGTCAGGATGCGCCCCCCTCCCGCCACATAGGTTTCGAGCTTTTTCCGCAGGGCTCCCGAGGAACTCCACTCCGCCAGCGCCCCGCTGGGGATCACCAGCACGACATAACGGGCCAACACCTCCGGAGTCACTCGGGGCGACAAAAGCACCGAGGGCTCTCCCCGCCGGGCCAGCAGGGCCACTGCTCCCTCGGCATAGCCATCGTTCAGCACCGCCACGGAAGGAATGAACGCCAGCGCCTCCGCCAGGGGCTCCGCGCTTCGATCTCCGGGAAAAACCTCGACAGATTCTCCCCGTTCCGCCCAGAACCCTAATATGCCCGGATCCAGGGCGCGCTCCAGCTCTTCTTTCTCCCCTCCCTGAAAAAGTGGTCTCAGAGAGGGTTCTTTTTCCGCGCAGAGCGCCAGAAACTTCCGGGGCAAGGGTGCCAGGGGAAGAAGGGCCGCCCCGATGTTCTCATTGTCGTCCGGATTATCCCCCCCGGGCCCTCCTTGAATGCCGGGAATGAGGCGCATGCCCGATATGGAACGAGAACGAGCCACCAAGCGGCGCAGTTCACAGCGTCGGGCTATGCCGTAGGCGCCGCTCCCCAGCTTGGATCCCGCCACGAAGTGGGAAAGCTGCACGAGACCCCGGGCGTATTCCTCGTTGGAGCCCAGGTATTTCTGAAGCCTCTCGTAGCCCATCGCCCCCAGGGCGGACTTCCCTCCTCCGACGAGGTTTATCAGGCTCCCCAGCCAGAAATAGTAGTGGTTTCCTCCGTTTCCCACCCACTCCTCCGCCCCCGGAAGGGGCTGGAAGATCCCCCCGGCGGGATCAAAGAGCGTAAACCCGATCTGGCGGTCCACCAGATTGTTCGTGGGGTTTTCGCGCAAGTTGGCGATTTGGTAATCCAGGGCCCTGCGTTCACCGCTCAGGGCTTCAATTTTTCGGATAATCTCCATGGAGCTTTCGGGAAGCACCGTGGCGTAGGGCGTATAGGGAATGCTCTGGCGCAGGATTTCCAGCTCTTTCTCCACGGCGGCCATCCGAGCCTCCGCCGCTTCCAGATCGCGACGGCGCTTTTCCTGGAGAAGGCGGATCTTTTCCTCCTTCTCCGGCGATAGGGCCGCCAGATCTGACATGCGCCGCATCCCCAAGATCTCTGCCAAGGTTTTTCCTTCTCCCGCAGAACGGACGCCGCAGACATCCTGAATAATATCCCAGGCCGGATCCTTCATATCCCGGATCTTCCGCCATCCTGGTTTGTCCGCGTCGCTTTCCGTCCAGTTCTCCGGCCGGGCGAGGATCCGCACCACGTTGTGGATGGACAGCAACACGTCTCCTAAGTTGACCTCCCCTCCCCCCGATCCACAGGACTCCAGTCCCATGCGGAACATGTCCTCCAGGGAGATTTTGGCGCCGGGATTTTGAACCAGATGGGCCTTGATCCGGAGATAGAGGGGCACCTCAAACCCCGATCGGGGGGGGGTCATGTGCAACGTCCCCTCTTCGTCTTTCAGATTTGCCAATCCCCCGTACCCCATCTTATCCACGGTGGAAACGCATTTCCCCGTGCGGTCCATGTATTCCTGGAGCACTCCTCGAACGCTTCGAGCCTGCTGTTCCGCCCGCTCCACGGAAAGGAGTCCCTGTCCCACCGTGTACCCCAGAGCTCCATGGGCTCCCCCCAAAATCAAAAACACTTCCAACAGGAACCACCCTCGCCACAAACGCCCCACGCCCTTGCCGTTTCTCGTCATGGAGATCTCCTCCTTCGCGTCGATGGCTTTTCCCCCTCAAGAGCGGTCCTTATCTGTCAGGAAAAAGGTCACCGCAGTAATGCGGCACCGATTATCCCATACAACGATCCAGAGGAAAAGAGGGCGCGACGGAGGGCATCGCACGACGCGCGCTCGGGAAAAGTTCTCTTGCGTCGAAGACGGGCCTTGTGCTAGAATGAGACCCGCTTGTGATAAAGGGAGGTGAAAGGAGTGCCGAACAAGAAGTCCGCCAAATCCCGCGTGATCACCGCCGAGCGAAACCGGGTCTACAACCGCTTCTGGAGCAGCCGATGCAAGACCGTGGGCAAGCGCGTCATGGAAGCCGTGGCCGGTGGAAACGCGGAAGTGGCTCAAAACCGCCTGAACGAGGCCCAGTCCGTCTTGGACAAGGCCGTGGTGAAGGGCGTCATGCAGCGCAACACCGCCGCCCGGCGCAAGGCGCGTCTGGCCAGGCTCGTGAAGTCCCTCACGCTCCAGGCGTAGCTTCCCGTCTTCTGCGGTCAAAGGCCTCGAATTTTTCGAAAGATGGACGTTCCCAGGGGTGGGGGTCGCGAGGCTCCCACCCCTTTCTCGCGCCATTCCCCCCGGGATCCTCGGGGAGGCCCCTAGGCTTCTAGAAGGGCTCCCCGGGACCCAGCCATCCTCCGGGCCCTTCTTTGGCCGTGGCCCCCGCCGTGGCTCCCCGTCATCCCCTCCCCGCGTCCAGTAAGCGCAGGAGAACCATGTCCATCCCCACCCACCCCGCGCCTTTTCCCCACTTTTCGGCGCAGAGCAGGGCGATAAGTTCCGCCACCGCTCTCTGGATCGCCCGGGGAGGATAATGGCGTCCCGCCTCCGCCGCCAGGCGCCGGGCGTAATCCCGCACCCCCTGAGCCGCATAGATCTTTTCCAGATCGGCGCCGGTGAAGCACGTGGCCAAAAAGGCGATGTGCAGGCGATTGTAGAGGGCCGTGCCCACAGGCAGGAGCTCTTCGGAGCGGCGCAAGAGCCCCAGCGTTTTCATCACCTCGGAGCGATTTTTTCGGCACACCCCATCCAGCAGGGAGAGTACCAAACCGTGCCCCTCGTCGACGCAAAGGGAGCGCACCAGCGCCCCCCCCACCTCATTTCCCCGGGAAGCCATGGCGAGCTTGGCGATCTCCTGCCGTAGCTCCTCGGGATCCTCGTACCACTCCCCTAAGAGGGCCCCGGCCTCTGCGGAAAGTCGGGCGCCCTCCTCGGCCGCGAGGGCCTCGATCCAACGCTTTCGCGCCGCGCCCCATCGGGGAGGGGCCTCCACCCGATCCACGGTGCACCGGGCCAAGGCCTCGGAGGAAAGGAACTTTCGGCCGTCCCCGTCGTAAACCGCCAAAAAAACCGTAGGGGACCCCGGGGGCTCCAAGGAAGGCTCAAGCTCCGGGGGAAAGGGACCCAAGGCGCTCGCCTTTTCCAACACCAGGACGCTTTTTTTCTCGAAGAGGCTCGCCCCACCGAAAGAGGCAAAGAGCTCTCCCCAGGGGCGATCGCCGTGCTCAAAACGCCCCTCGCAGGCATACCCTTCCCGGCCATGGCGATCCAGCGCCTCGGAGATGAGGCGTCGCTGGGAGCTCCCCCCGGCGTCCACCACGTGCAGATGAGGCACTTACGCCTTCACCACCACGTTCACGAGTTTTCCTGGCACCGCCACCACCTTGATGACGTTTTTGCCCTCCAGCCGATCTCGTACGGCGGGGTGATTCAACACTCGCTGCTGTAGCTCTTCGGCCGATAGTCCGGCGGGGACTTCCAGGCGCTCCCGCACCTTGCCATTTTCTTGGAATACGACGGTCACCGCCTCTTCCACCAAGGCCTCTGGCTGGGCCTGGGGCCAGATCCCCCGGGCCAGGCACTCCTCGTGCCCCGTCATGGCCCATAGCTCCTCGCAGATATGGGGCGTGAAGGGAGAAAGGCACGTCAGGAGGGTCTCCACTCCTTCCCGGAAAAGCGCTCTCTGGGTCGCATCGGCGGGACGATAGTCCCCCAGGGCGTTGGCCAACTCCATGAGGCGGGCCACGGCGGTGTTGAACTGGCGCTCTTCTTCGATGTCCCGAGTCACCCGGTCAATGGTGCGGTGGATGACCCGTTTCAGATCCCGGGAGGCTCGATCCCCCAAAGCTTCCAGGGAAGGGCCCTCCGCCGGGGCACTTTGAAGCTCTGAAAGCCGATCTTCCACCAGCCGCCAGACCCGATTCAGGAATCGATGGGATCCCTCCACTCCCTGGTCGGACCAGTCCAAATCCCGCTCCGGAGGGGCGGCGAAGAGAATGAAAAGCCGGGCGGTGTCCGCGCCGTACTTTTTGATGATCTCGTCGGGATCCACCACGTTCCCCTTGGACTTGGACATCTTGGCCCCATCTTTTATGACCATGCCCTGGGTGAGGAGGTTGCGGAAGGGCTCCCGCACCGACAGATACCCCATATCCGCCAGGGCCTTGGTGAAAAATCTAGCGTAAATGAGATGGAGACAAGCGTGCTCAATGCCGCCGATGTACTGATCCACGTCCATCCAGTAGTCCACGTCTTCTTTCAAGAAGGGAGCTTGCTTCGTCCAAGGGGAGGTGTAGCGCAGGAAGTACCAGGACGAGCAGATGAAGGTGTCCATGGTGTCCGTCTCGCGCACCGCTGCCCCACCGCAGGAGGGGCAACGGGTGTTTTTCCAGTGATCCGCCTCCGGCAAGGGACTTCTCCCTCCGTCCAGAAGTTTGACATCCGTGGGCAGCACCACGGGAAGCTCTTCTTCGGGGATGGGCACCACGCCGCAGCGATCGCAGTAGACCATGGGGATGGGGGCCCCCCAGAAGCGTTGGCGAGAGATGAGCCAATCTCGGAGGCGGTAGTTCACCTCTCGGGTACCCAGCCCCTGCTCCTCCGCCCAGGCGGTCATGCGGGGAATGGCCTCCGCCGTGGGCAGACCGTCGAAGTCGCCGCTGCTTACCTGAATGCCATTTTCATCAAAGGCCCGATCCATGGAGGCCCCGTCCAACGAGGAGCCGTCGGCGGGGGCGATGACCACCCGCACGGGGATATGGAACTTTCGGGCGAACTCGAAGTCCCGCTGGTCGTGGGCCGGAACGCCCATGATGGCTCCGGTGCCGTAATCCATGAGGATGTAGTTGGCGATCCAGATGGGCACTTGCTCGCCGTTCACGGGGTTTATGGCATAGTGGCCGGTGAAAAGGCCCTTCTTCTCCCCTCCCAGGGCGGTGCGTTCGATCTCGCTGGCGGATATCACCGATTGGACAAACTCTCGAATTCGATCTCCTTCGGGGGACGTGGCGGCGAGGCGTTCCACCAGGGGGTGCTCCGGGGCCAGTGCCAGGAAGGTGACGCCGTAGATGGTGTCGAAGCGCGTGGTAAAGGTCTCGATGCGCTCTTCGGTGCCCTTAAGGGTAAAAGAGAGGCGAACTCCCTCGGAGCGACCGATCCAGTGGGCCTGCATGATCCGCACCCGGTCGGGCCACCCCGGGAGCCGATCCAGGCTTTCCAAAAGCTCCTGGGCGTAGGCCGTAATGCGGAAAAACCACTGCTCCAGCCCCCGCTTGGTCACGAGGGAATGGCACCTCCAGCAATGTCCTCCGTCGATGACCTGCTCGTTGGCAAGGACCGTGGCACAGTCGGGACACCAGTTCACCTGGGCATGCTTGCGATACACCAGGCCTTTTTTGTAAAACTGCAGGAAGAGCCACTGGGTCCAACGGTAGTAATCCGGGTGACAGGTCTCCACCCTGCGGCGCCAGTCGTAGCTGCACCCCATGTGCTTGAGTTGATCGGTCATGTGCTCTATGTTCTTCCAGGTCCAGGCGTTGGGGTGCACGCCGAACTTGATGGCGGCGTTCTCCGCCGGGAGGCCAAAGGCGTCGAAGCCCATGGGGTGCAACACGTTATAGCCGTTCATAAAAAGATACCTGCTCAACAGGTCCCCGATGGAGTAATTCCGCAGGTGCCCCATGTGCAGCGCCCCACTGGGGTAGGGAAACATTTCCAGGCAGTAGAACTTCGGCTTTTCCTCGTGGGCTTCGGTATGAAAAACCCCTTTACGTTCCCAGTAAGACTGCCACTTGGCCTCCACAGCGGAAAAATCGTAACCCATGGCTCTTCCTCCCTCTCATTTCGGCGGGCCGGGCGAAAACGTCTCGGGGGGGATAGGCCCCTCGTCGCTTCCGGTGCTCGTTCCGTTCCGCGCCATTATAGCCATCTCCCCCCTTTTCGCGCAAAAAAATTCTTTCCGGAAGGAGTTCCCGGAGGTCTAGGGGGGGCCCCCTCACCGATCGCCCCGGGGAAAAATCGAAGGGGGCCGACCGGTCATCCCCTTAACGAAGCCGATGGGGCTGCAGTCATGGCCACAGCCCCATCAACCAGGCCGCCGCCCGGCGGGCCTCATTGGGGGGAGGGGTATCGAAGCGCCCCACCCGGTCCCAGGGCCAGGCCTCGGGATCGGGGCCACACTCCACGGCATAACCCCGGCGAAAGAACTCCTCGAAGAGGGCGTCGAAACGAATTGCCCCCCCCAGGGCTCCCTCTCCCCAGACGCCCCAACGGACGAGTTTCGTCCCGGCGTGGCCCCACCATCCCCGGAGGCCCCCCCGGCGCTCCACCCTCAGGAGCCCCAGGCGATGTCCCCCCGAAAGGGCCTCGGAGACCATGGACACCGAGTCTTCGGTGCAAAAGACCCGGTGGGCCGCGCCCAAGAGGCCGGGGACAGGGTTCCAGGGATCCCGGGAAGCCAGGAGGCACAGGCGGACGGCGGACGATGACGCCACGCTCCTAAGCAGGGCCTCTTCGGCCTCCGTCGAGGTGCGCCGGGAGGTGGTGATGTAAAGGACCGCTCCCCGGGCTTTCGCCGCAGATAAGAGCGCCCCCACACTCCGCTCCATCCAACGGGGAGAAAGGCGGTAATTCCCGTCGTCCCCTCCGAGGAGCACCGCCCAACGCTCCCAAACTTCCCCTTCTCCTTCGGGCCCCCCGGCGGGGAAGCGCCGCAGAAGTTCCTCCCCCGCTTCGGCCAGGGCCTGGGGGACGATGGCGTTGGGGGCCCCCAGGGTGACCAAGGTCCAGGGAGAAGGGACGGGGGCGTCGTGCCGGGGGACCACGGCGGCATCAAAGGGGGCGGTGCCGAGCACCGACGGAGTCATGAGAGTGACGCACCGGGCTCCTAGGTGTCGGGCCAGCGCCAGGCAAAAAGGGGCGGCCGCGCTTCCGGCCGAAAGGAAGAGGATGCGCCGGAGGTCCATGCCTTGGTCTTGGGCCCAGATTTTCACGCTCTCAAGCAGAGGAATCCCCGAGGAGGCGGCGAGCCACCGGAGTGCCGTGGCCGGATTTCCCCGGCGCAACGTCAGGGCCCGGAGCTTTAGCGCCTGCCATCGGCGCCATCCCACCAGTCGGGGCACGTCGAACTCTTTTCCCTCCACGCCAAAGTCCCGCCTAAGCCACTCCGCCACGCCCCGGCTCTGGGACAGGTGTCCCCGGAGGCCATCGCTGAGCACGCCCACTCCCTGGATGGAGCTTTCGGACAACGCCCGCCCCCCCTTTCCCGTTTTTTACTTCGAAAGCGCCGGAGAACGTCCCCGCTCTCCGGCGCTTTTTTCCCCGAAACGATCCCGAGGGCTCAGCTTTTGCTGGTTCTAGTGGGCAAAGGGCGCCCGTAAAAGGGCCTGTCTAAAGCGCGGCCCGGGCCGCCGCCCGAATGGCCGCCACGGTTTTTTCGATCCGTTCGTCGGGCATGCAGATGTCGATGCCGTAGCACAGGGCCCGGCTCAGGATTCCATGGGTCTTGGGCCACTCCACGGGACGGTAGAGGGGAGGAGTCTCGGGGGCATGGGGGCAGTCGAAGGGGCAACGTACCCGGGCCCAGGACGCCCCATCTCGGAGGGTCTGCCAGTGCCGGGCGTAGTGCCAGGTATTTTCAGACAGAAGGGCGCATCCCACCCCCGCCTCTTTCGATACTTTCTGAAAGACCTTGGCCCGGGCGGCGTCGGGAAGCAGGAAGACCAGCTGGGTAGCTATTTCTCCGCTGCGATCGGGGAGGTCCCGCAGGGAAAGGCCCTCCACATTTCCCACCCTCTCCAGGATGCGCTTTTTGTTGCTCCGGAGGCGCGCCACGGCGTCGTCAAACTTGGCGAGCTGTACCAGCCCCAGGGCGCCCTGGAGCTCGCTCAGGCGGAAGTTGAACCCCAGGCAGGCCTTCTCTTCTGCTCCTCGATCAATGGTCTTGCTATGGATATGGCCGTGGTCCGCATAGTACTCCATGCGGCGGTAGAGCTCTTCGTTGTTGGTGACCACGAGCCCCCCTTCTCCCACGGTGAGGATCTTGTAGGGATCAAGGCTGTAGGTACCCCAGAGACCCATGGTACCCAGGGCCTTGCCCCGATATGTGGCCCCCATGGCCTGACAGCTGTCTTCCAGCAGGGGGACGCCGTACTCCGTGCACACTTCTTGGATGCGATCCAAATCCGCTGCCGCACCAAACATGTGCACGGGCATGATGCCCCGGGTCCGGTCAGTGATGTACTCTTCCAACACCGAAGGATCCAGATTTAGGCTTTCGTCGATTTCGGCCAGCACGGGGGTGGCCCCGCACTCCAGGATGGCCTCCACGCTGGCGATGAAGGTGAAGGGGGTGGTGATGATCTCGTCCCCCGGCCCCACCCCCATGGCCTTCAGCGCCACGTAGAGCGACGCCGTGCCACTGGATACCGCCTGGCAACGCTTGACGCCGAACTTCGCCGCCACGGCGTTCTCAAACTCCTCCACCCGGTAGATTTCGTCCCGACAGTTCACAAAAGAATAGCGGTGCACCATCTTTCGGCGGATCACGTCCGCCAAGGCATCAATTTCTTGTTGGTCAAAGAGTTCAAAACCCGGCATTATTCCATCGCCTCCCGATACAGGTTCCGACAACTTTCCTCCGTCATGAAGCGGGGATTGTTCTCCATGGGGCGAGCCACCGCCATGGCCTTGGTGGCCAGCTCCGGCAGGAGATCCACCGAGATCTCCTCCTTGATGATCTTACGTCTCTTGAGATCTTTAAACGTCCTAGGAAGGCCCAGATCCTCCACCAATTCCTCCAGGCCATCGGCGCAGATGAACGCCTGATCCCTCAGCGAGAGGCCGTCGCCCCCAAATCCCATCAGAGCCGCCGCCTGGGCGTACTTCTCCGGGGCTGCCAGGGCGTTATGGGCTGTCACATAGGGCACCAGCAGGGCGTTGGCCATGCCGTGTCCCACGCCGAAGACGCTCCCCAGGGGATACGCCAGGGAATGGCAGGCCCCCACCCCGGCGTTGGCCAGCGCCACGCCGCCGAAGTACGAGGCCAAAAGCATTTCGCTCCGGGCGTGCAGGTCCTTGCCGTTCCAAGTGGCCACCCGGAGATAGCGCCCAATACGCCGCAGGGCTTCTTCGGCGAAAATGTCGCTAAACACCGAGGCGGCGCGCCCCGTGTAGGCCTCCAGGGCGTGGGTCAGCGCATCCATCCCCGTGGCCGCCGTCACCTCCGGGGGCATGGAGAGGGTGAGTTCGGGATCCAAGAGGTTGTAGTCCGAGAAGAGCTTCTCGTCGTTTATGCCCCCCTTGAAGCCGTCGCTCTTGCGGATGAGCACCGCCGTGAAGGTCACCTCGGATCCCGTACCCGCCGTGGTGGGGATGAGGATCTTTGGCACCCCGCGCTCCTTCACGAGGTTCATGCCCTGGTACTGGGCCGCCGAGCCCATGTTGGTGATGAGCACGCTCACGGCCTTGGCCACATCCAGGCAGCTTCCTCCCCCCAGGCCCACCACCAGCTGGCAGTCATGCTCCCGGGCCAGCTCCGCCACCGCATCCGTGGTCTCCACCGATGGTTCGGCTTCCACACCGGAGAAGACGCAGCACTCCACCCCCGCTTCGTGGATCAGTTTCTCGACGCGATCCGCCACCCCCAGGCGTTCCATGCTGCCGTCGGTGACCAACACCGCCCTCTCCGCCCGAAGGGATTTGGCCAACTCTCCCACTTTGGAAACGACGCCGGGGCCAAACTGGGTCCGCCCCGCCAAAAACATTTGCGCGTTCACGATCCACCACGCTCCTTCTCTTTTTTCCCGGGGGGAAAAACACCCTCCCCCCTACATCTTCTCCCACCGAGGAGACATCGCGCGCCACGTCGCCCGCGCCGCCCCGCCCAAGCCTTCCACGTAATCCCTTCCTCGAAGCCCGGCGTCCCTTCCCTCGTCCGACAGCGTCCATCGCCAGGCCTCCGCCAGGCTCGACGCATCTGTCACCGTCCGAGCCGCCCCCAGGAATTCCAGGGCCTTGGCCCCTTCGGCAAAGTCCTCCATGTGGGGCCCTCGCACCACGGGCACCCCCCAGGCGGCGGGCTCCAGGAGGTTCTGTCCCCCCCGGGGCACCAGGCTTCCCCCCACGAAGGCCCCCCGGGCCCATCGGTATAGGGAAAAAAGCACCCCCACCCGATCCACCACCAGTATAGTCCAACTCCCGGGGTTTTCGGAAAAAAGCCCCGCTGGCCCCGTCAGCTGGGCCTCTTGACACACCTCTCTCCCCCGCTCCGGGTGGCGGGGCACCAGGATCAATCGCAGCGAGGGGCACTCCCCTCGGAGCTGGCGAAAGGCCTCCAGCGCCACGGTCTCTTCTCCGGCGTGGGTGCTCCCGGCAAGGACAAATGGACCGTCGCATGGCGGGGCGACCGAAAGGGTCTCGGGGGCCCCACGGCGGTGCAAAAGGGCATCCACCTTACAATCTCCCAGGACTTGCACCCGCTCTCCGGGGGCCCCCAACGCCACGATGCGGGCCCGATCTTCCTCGGATCGCATGAAAAGGCCCTCAAAAGAACCCCACACGTCCTTCCACACAAAGCTCCATCGTCGAGCGCGGTCAAAGGTGCGGGGCGAAAGGCGGCCGTTGGCCAGAAAGGTCGGGATTCGGCGCCGCCGGAGGGCGAAGAGCAGGGTGGGCCAGATCTCGGTCTCCATCACCACATAGCCCCGGGGAGAGAGGGCCTCCACGGCCCTTTCCACAAAGGTCGGCACGTCCCAGGGGTAGTATATCAGGGCATCAAGGTACCCCTCCAAGAGGGTGCGAGCCATGGCCCGTCCCGTGGGGGTGATGGTGGAAAGGACCACGGGGATCCCTCCCTGGCTCTCTTCCTTGACGATCCGTACCAAAGGGGCGGCGGCCTGGACCTCTCCCACGGAGACGGCGTGGATCCAAAGGGGATGGGCCTTCCCTAGCTCCCTCAGATCCTTTCCCAGCTCTCCCCGCCGCTCGTCGTACCCTTCACCGTACCGCCGCCGGAGACGGGGTTCCCAGGCGGCGTGGACCCCCCGGGCCAGCAGACCGTAAGGCCCCAGCCACCACGGCTCCCCTAGGCCCCGCCCCTCGACCATGTCAAGCCAGGCCCGCTTTGAGGAGTTCGTGCAGGTGGATGATCCCCACGGGCTTCCCCTGGCGCACCGCCATGAGGACGGAGACTTCATGGCGCTCCATGAGGAGCACCGCCTCGGCGGCGAGGCGGTCCGGCGCTATGGTCTTCGGGGACAGCGTCATGGCTTCTTCGATGGGGGCGTCCATGGAAGGGTGAAGGGATCGCTCCAGAAAGCGCCGCAGGTCTCCATCGGTGAAAATCCCCACCAGAAATCCTTCTTCGTCGGTCACCGCCGTGGCCCCATACCCTTTACTGGTCATTTCAAAAAGGGCCTCACTCACCGTGGCCCCTCGCTCCACCCGGGGCAGGCGCTCTCCCGATCCCATGAGGTCTTCCACCCGGAGCAGGAGCTTTCTCCCCAGAGCTCCGCCGGGGTGGAAGAGGGCGAAGTCCTCCTGGCACAACCCCCGGAGCTCCGTCACCATGCCCGCCAGGGCGTCTCCCAGGGCCAATTGGAGCGTGGTGCTACTGGTGGGAGCCAGGTTCAAGGGATCCGCCTCGCGCTCCACGGCGGCAAGGAGCACCACGTCCGCTTCTTGGGCCAGACGGGAGGATTCCTTCCCCGTCATGGCAATGATGGGGGCCCCGATGCGCCGGAAGAAGGGGAGGAGCTCCAGCACCTCCCGGGTTTCACCGCTGTTGCTCAGGAAAAGGCCCACGTCCCCCCGGCAGACCATGCCCAGATCGCCGTGAGATCCCTCCGTGGCGTGGAGGAAAAAAGACGGGGTCCCCAACGAGGCGAAGGTGGCGGCGATCTTCCGGCCTATGAGTCCCGACTTGCCCAGGCCACTCACCACCAAGCGGCCGTCGCAGGCGGCGATGCGCCGGGCGGCCTCCACCATCTCATCTCCCACCCGCCCAGCGGCCCGGAGGAGTTCTTCTCCTTCCTGGCGAAGCACCCGACGCCCGGTCTCTAACAGGGCCTCGCCCTCCACGGGGCAGAGGTCCCGGTCTCGGGGAAGCATGGGGCAGCTCATTGCCACCATGCCAAGTCGGCGGGACCCAGGGGTTGGACCGCTCGAAATAGCGCCGCCACCTCCGAAAGAACCCGCTCCATCCGGTTCAAAGGCACCACGTTGGGACCGTCCGAAAGGGCCTTCTCCGGACAGGGATGGGTTTCCATGAAGAGGGCATCGACCCCCGCCGCCACGGCACATCGGGCCAGGGGTAGGACAAAACGCCGGTCTCCGCCGCTGCAATCCCCCTGCCCTCCCGGCATCTGCACGCTGTGGGTGGCGTCAAAGACCACGGGGCACCCCAGGTCCCTCATGATGGGCAGGGAGCGCATGTCCACCACCAACTGGTGATAGCCGAAGGACGTGCCCCGCTCGCAGAGGAGGATCTCCCGGCACCCTCCCCCCCGGAGCTTTTCCACCACGGGAGCCATGTCCTGGGGGGCCAGAAACTGGGCTTTCTTGACGTTCACCGGTTTGCCCGTCTGGGCCGCCGCCAGGAGAAGGTCGGTCTGTCGGCAGAGAAAGGCGGGGATCTGGAGCAAATCCACGGACTCCGCCACGGGCCCCGCCTGCCACGCCTCGTGGATGTCCGTGAGCACGGGGACCTCCAGGCGATCCCGAATCTCCCGGAGCCAGTCGATGCCCCGCTCCAGCCCCGGCCCCCGGAAGCTCGAAAGGGACGTGCGGTTCGCCTTGTCGAAGGAAGCCTTGAAGACGTACCCCAGCCCCAGGGATCGGCAGAGATCACGACAGGCCTCCCCTACCTCCAGGGCCATCTCCAGACTCTCCAAGACGCAGGGCCCCGCAAAGATGGCCAGGGTTCCCTCCCCCACGGTCACATCGCCCACCCGTACGCTACGCTCCATGGTGATCCCCTTCCTCTGCGAGGCGCGCCAAATGGCGCTCGCAGGCCTCCACGTCCGCCGGAGTGTCTATTTCGATGGTGTCCCGTTCCACGGGGACGCAGCGGATGGCATGCCCCCGTTCCAACACCCGAAGCATCTCCAGGCTCTCGATGCGCTCCAGGGGCGTGGGCTCCCAGGAGGCAAAATCCAGCAAAAAGTTCCGCCGATAGGCGTAGGGGCCTATGTGCTTGAACCAGACCCCTCCCGGATGGCGCGGATAGGGGATGGGAGATCGGCTGAAATAAAGGGCCTTCCCCTGGCCGTCGAAGACCATCTTCACGATGTGGGGGTCGGGGACTTCTTCGATGCGTTCGATGCGCTTGGCCAATACCGCAAGCTGGATGGCTTCGTCCGCTTCCAGGGCCTCCACCAAGGGGTCCACCATGTCGGGCCCCACCAAGGGGTCGTCCACTTGGATGTTAAGCACCACGTCCTCGCTCCGACGCCGGGCCACCCAGGCCACCCGATCTCCTCCGCTGGGGAGCTCCGGGGGCGTCATCTCCACGACTCCCCCTTCGGCCTCCACCACGAGGCGCACCTCGGGGGAGTCCGTGGCCACCACCACTGCGTCTACCCGGCGACAGCGCTGGACGTTCCGTAGCACCCGTACCACCAAAGGAACTCCCGCCACCGGCACCAGAGGCTTCCCCGGAAGGCGAGTGCTCGCATACCGGGCGGGAATGACCGCCAACGTGCTCATATCTTCATCTCCTTCGCGTCCCCCGGGACCGTCCCGGCGGGGCCCTCCGGCGCGCCCCATCCCCCTCCGGAAGCCCCCGGAGTCTCCGGCCCCCAGGAGGCCAGAAAGGCGTTCAGGCGCTCCGCCACGGCACAGCGTCCCTCCCATCCTAACACGGACGCCACGTGGGACACCACCGCGTCCAGGGCCCCTCCTCCCCCTAAGGCCCGGGCCCCCGCCCGACCCATGGCACACCGCCGGGCCTCGTCCCGGAGCAGGGCGTCCACCTCTTGGGCCAGGGCGTCCGCCTCGGGGGGGACCAGCACTTCCGCCTCTCCCAAGAGTTTTTTTTGCACCAGCTTTCCCTTTTCCAGCACGGAAACCACCGGCACTCCCAGCCCCGCGCAGACCTGATTCGCCGTCCCTCCGAGCCCCAGGACCACCTGGGCTCCCTTCGCCCCCCGCGCCACGGGATCGGCGGTCACTCGCACCCGAAGGCCCGATGGCCCCAGGAGGGTTTCTCCCTCCAGGCGCCATCCCCTCCGGAGCGCCGCTTCGGCGAAGCGCCCCCGTTCCAGGGTGGGGGCCAAAACCAATAGGAAAGAGACCGCCTGGCGCTCCCAAATTTTCACCGCCGCGTCCAGGAGCAACGCCAAGTCGTCATAGGCCCTTCCCCGGCTGCCGGGGAGGAGGAGTACCCGAGGGGGGGCTCCCTTTCCTCCCGGTCCACGGATATTATCCCCCGACAAAGGGATTTTCTGGATGTCTTCTTCCGCCAGATCCATGATGGGATTACCACAAAAGGCCGCCGGCACCCCGTGGCGCCGGAGCTCCTCCGCCGTGGCCCCGTCCCGGGTCCAAACCATGCGGCACCGATGCCGCAACACCAGGCGCTCCAGGTGCCAATGCCCCCCCAAAAGCTCGCTTTTAGCGGTGGCCACCAGCAGGGGGGCCTGCCCCTGCCCCCAGAGGGTATGCAGGAGAAGATAGACATCTCCCACACAGAGCACGGTGCGCGCCCTCCCCCGGTAATCCTCCCAGGCTCGAAGCTGCCCTCGTACCTGCCCCAGGAGACCGCTGCGCAGGTCTCGCCAGAAGTCACCCCAGCTATACTTCACCACTCCGCCGCTGGGGGTCTCCGCCGGAGGAGAAAGAACGGGGATTTTCCGTTCGGCATAGGCCTGACCCCGCCCCACCAAGGAAAAGGCCTCCACCCTTCCCCCGGGAAAACGGCGCCGTAGCTTGTCCGCCAGCAGGCTTCCCATGGCGTCCTCCCCGAAGCCGTTGGAAGCCACCACCATGCGGGGCACCAACCCCTGCCCCAGGGTCTTCCAGAACCGCCCGGGATCATCCAGCACGGTGCGCACCCGGGGAAACCACACCGACAAATCCTCCTGGGGGGGGGGTTTATCATCGGGACAAAAGGGGGATCCCCCCGGGCTAAGGGGCAGGTTGTACACGTCCTTTTCGGTGCAGACCAGGGATCGCACCCCCAGGGTTCGGGCCAACCGCTCCAGAGCCATCACGTCCTCCGGGGAGTAGTGGTGGTGGTCTCGAAAGATCCGCTCTCCCCGGAGGCGCACCCCTTGGCGCTCCAGGAGGCGCCGGAAGCTCTCAGGGCTCCCGATGGCGGAAAAGGCCAATACCCCTCCGGAAAAGTCGGGCCCGTCGGGCTCCCATCCCCCGTCCCGGGCCCGGAACCACCCCCCAAAGGCCAGCCGAGATCGGAAGATCCTCTCGGCGGGCACGATGCTCTTCAGGCGGCGCTCCAGATCTTCCAACACTTCGGGCAATACCTGATCCACCTTGGTAAGCACCACCGCATGGGATCGGACAAGGCCCTCCACTCCTTCCCGGAGCAGGCCCGCAGGAAAGTACCGTCCATTACCCCAGGGGCAGGCGGCATCCACCAGGACCACGTCCACATCGCGCCCCATGCGGCGGTGTTGAAAAGCATCGTCGGCCACCACCACGTCGCACCCCCGCTGGGCCAACAGGGCCACCCCCTGCCGCCGGTCCGCCGCCACGCAGACCGGACAGGGGCGGAGCTGGGCGGAAAGGAGTAGGGGTTCATCCCCCGTAAGCGCCCGATCCCCCCGCCCCCCTTCCACCAAAAGGGGAGTGCGAGTCCGTCCTCCATATCCCCGGCTCACCACCCCGGGGGCGAGCCCCGCCCGAACCAGGGTCTCCACCAACATGGCCACGAAGGGGGTCTTATTCGTCCCTCCCAGCGTGAGGTTACCCACGCTCACCACGGGAAGAAGGGGCTCTTCGGAGAGCCACCACCCGTGGTCAAACCCCCGATTCCTCCACCGGGCCCAGGCCCCCACGGCCCATCCCAGGGGCGCCAGCAGGTGCCATCCGACGAAGGCCTCTTCGCCCCGGGCGTGGGCCAGAAAGCTCTGCAGGACCCTCTCGGCTTTCCTTTCGGACACGACGGGTCACTTCCCTCCGCCAGCGGCACCGAACTGGAGCGAGTAGAGGCGATGGTATACCCCCCGCCGGGCCAAGAGCTCCTCGTGGGTACCCTGCTCCGTCACCCGCCCCTGGTCCAATACCAGGATCCGGTGGGCGTCGCGCACCGTGGAGAGCCGGTGGGCGATGACCAGCACGGTCCGCCCCCGAAAGACCCGGCGCAGGGCCGCCTGGATTTGGGCCTCCACGTCCGCGTCCAGCGAGGCCGTGGCCTCGTCCATGATGAGGATCCGAGGGTCGCGCACCAAGGCCCGGGCGATGGCCACCCGCTGACGTTGTCCTCCGCTGAGCGTGGCCCCCCGCTCCCCCACCTCGGTGTCATAGCCCCGGGGAAGGGTTTCGATGAAATCGGCAATCCCCGCCTGGCACGCCGCATCCCGAACGCGCCCCTCGTCCGCCCAGGCACAGCCGTAGGCGATGTTGTAGAAAAGGGTTCCCTTGAGCAGCACGGGGTCCTGGGGGACGATGCCAATCTGACGGCGCAGCTCGGGGAGATTCAGCGTACGAAGATCGTGCCCATCCACCCGGACCACCCCCCGCTGGGGGTCGTAAAACCGGGGAACCAAATCCGCCAGGGTGGATTTTCCCGCCCCCGTGGCCCCCACCAGGGCCACCACCTCCCCCGGAACGATGCCAAGCGAGAGACCCCGCAATACGGGGCGGGCGGGATCGTAGGCAAAGTGGACGTCTTCCAGAGATATTTCCCCTCGAAGGCGCCCCGGGGACAAGGGTGAGGCGGGAAGGACCAGGCCTGCGGGCTGGTCGAGCATATCGAAGATCCGGTCCGCCGAGGCGAGCCCTTGGGAGATGCGGCTTACGCTCCGGCTCACCACCCTCAGGGGTTGGACCATGAAACCCAGGTACCCCAAAAAGGCGATGAGCTCCCCCGGGGAGAGGCGGCCCTCGATGACATCGCGCCCCCCAAGCCAGAGAATGAAGGCCAACGCCGCCACCAGGGCCACTTCCACGCCCCCTTCGAGGAGAGCCAGAATGTGGGTGCCCCGCATGAGGGCCCGGAAGTTTGCCTCGCTCCGCTGGCGAAACTTGTCCAGTTCCTCTTCCTCCGTGACGAAGGCCTGCACGATGCGCAAAGACCCCAGGGCCTCCTGGGCCCCCGCCGCCAAAGAGGCCAGACACGACTGGATTTCGTGTCCCACCCCCCGGAGCCGCTTGGACGATCGGTCGATGAACCACGCCGCCAGGGGGAGGATGGTCCAGGTCACCAAGGTGAGGCGCCAGTTGATATAGAGCAAAAATCCCGCCATGCCCAAGAAGGAAAGGCCCTGCACCACTAGGTCCACCAGGGCCGTGGTGGCCACCTCCTGGAGCACCGCCACGTCGTTGGTGATCCGGGACAGAAGGTCCCCCACCCGCCGTTCCGCGATGAAGGCCAACGAAAGGCGTTGGAGATGGTCGAAGAGCCGGATGCGGAGGTCTAGCACCAGACGCTGCCCCACCTCGGTCATGAGATAACGCTGGGCGTAGGAAAAGGCCGCCTTGCCCAGGTAAAGCCCCACGATGCCCCCCGCCAACAAATTGAGCATGCCCAACTCGCGACCTATGAGTACGTCGTCCACCACGTCCTTGAGGAGCCAGGGGGGAATCATGCCACAGATCGCCGCCCCGAGCATGGCCCCGAAGGCGCCGTAGACCTTCCGCCGGTAGGGCCAGGCATGGGCCAATAGCCGTCGGTAGGATCCCCCGGCCTTGCCCATCACCGCCCCGCCGCCATTTCTCCGATTCTTTCCGCCAGGCGGTCCGCCGCCCCAGCCCCCGGGCCTATCTCCTCGGCCAGTTCCCGCAGAGATCTGGTCATCTTCTCCCGTCCCACCTCATCGGTCCAAAGTTCCCGCACCCGGCGCGCCAGGGATTCTGGCGTCACGGCCCCCACCGCTTCCCAAAGGATTTCCCCCCCCGCCAGCCGGTTGGGCCAGGAAAGGAACTTTCCCCGCCACCGATCCAGGGCCCGGCGCCGGAGGAAAGATCCCAATCCCGGGAGGCTTTTTGCCAACCCCGCCACCCCTCCCAGGGGGATTTTATCGAAAAACTCGTCGGGGACCACGACCAGCCCCGGCGTGGTGCAGTGAAGCAGCTCCAAAGTGTTGGTCCCGGGCTGGGTCAGGGCCATATGGGCCCCGGGGAGCACCGTCCCCGCCCCCCCCCTCCAGGGGAGCATGCCTCCTTCTCGCCACTGCTCCGCTTCGACGTCGTCCACCGCCGGAGAAAGCACCGCCACGGGGAAAAACTCTCCCCCCTCCCGACGAAGGGTCTCCACCAGGCGTTGCAGAAATCCCCGGGCCTCCCGACGGATGGCGGGGCGACTCCCGGGAAAAAGGGCCAAACGGCAGTGATTTTTCCCTCGGGAAGGGGCTTCGCCCCACGGCGAAGGGCCCCGGTCCAGGGTCAGGGCATCCGCCACTAGATCTCCCACCACTTCACAACGCACCCCGTTGAGCCCCGCCGCCATGGGATTAAAGGCCGTGGCCACCAGATCGCAGCGTTCGAGCCCCCGTTTGAAGCCGTAGGTGTAGCAGACCAGCGGAGCCTTCCATCGCTCCGCCACCCGCCGCCCCACGCCGAGCTCTCCCCCCAATTGCACCACCGCCGCCGCAGGGGTTCCCCCTCGAAGGAAAAAGGCGGCGTACCCTTCGGGACCTTCCCCTCGCACCGACGGAAGGCGCTCCAGGAGAAGGCGCTCCTCCCCCCCCGCAAACTGACAGGGCAAGAGGCGTAGGCGCACCTCCAGCCCCCGACGCCTCAACGCCGCCGCCAGGGGGCGACCCCACCCCCACAGTTCTCCCGGGCCATTCACCAGCAGGAGCACGGGGGAGGATGCGGGGGGGATCATGCCCCGACCCCCTCGGAAGATGTGAGCTCTTCCCGCACCGCCCGAGCCCAGAAGGCCAGCGCCCCGGGATCTCCGAGCCGCTCCCTCCCCCTTCGCAGCTCCTGGTCCACCGAGGAGCGAAAAGAGAGATCTTCGACGTAGCGAAGGACTTCTTTCACGATCCGTTCCTCTCGGACTTCCCCTTGTAGGAGCTCGGGATAAATCGGGCGATCCAGCAACAGATTGGGCAGCGCCACAAAGGGGGTGCGCACCAGGAGGCGATAGGCCAGGTGGCTGCTCCAGGACCCCCGGTAAAGCACCACCATGAATCGGCGCAGGAGCAGGGCCTCCACCGCAGCGGTCCCACAGGCTCCCACCACCAGGTCGGCCCGTCTCATGAGCTCCGGCCCGGGGTCTTCCGACAGGGAAAGGCCCTCCGCCGCCCGGCGCAAGAACTCCCGGTCGGGGGCCTCCAGCGAAGGGGCAAGGGAGAGCTCCGGCTCCATCCCCAGCTCCTTCAGCCGCCGTCCCACGCCCCCCAATACCTCTCCCAGGCGCCGCACCTCCGAGGGCCGGCTTCCCGGGAGGAGGGCCACTCGCCGGGGAGGGTCCCGGCGGTCGCTGGGCGCCAGGGAGGGTTCATCCAGGAGGGGGTGCCCCCGAAAGGCGCTCCGCACTCCGTGGGAACGAAAGAATCGATCCTCAAAGGGAAACAGGGGAAAGACCAGGGAAAAAAGCTCCAGGGTTTTGACGCGTCCCGGCCGCCAGGCCCACGCCGTGGGGGGGGCCAGGGAAAAGAGCTTGCCCTCGTATCCCCGGCGGCGCAACCCCCGGGCCAGGGGAAGGTGAAAGTCCGGGGAGTCCACCATCACCACTCCCCCGGGACGGGCCTCGCAGATGGCACGAATCATCTCTTCTCGGAGCCTGAAAAGCCTGGGCAGGGCGGGAATCACCTCGGAAATGCCCATGAGCTGGAGCTCCTGAAAGCTCCACCGGGGAGTCACCCCTGCCGACGCCCCCCGGGGGCCGCACATCCCCCAGAGCTCCCCGGCAAACCCCTGGGCCCGGAGCTCCCGGGCCAAGAGCCCCACGTAGGCGTCCCCCGAGGCCTCTCCGCAGCTCAGCACGAAAGAGCGCATCCCCTCGACCATGAAACCCCCTTCGGGCCCCATGGGGGCCTAGGCCTCCGGGATCCGGCGGGGGGCTACCCCCACCACGGCGATCCCTTCGGCCTCCGCCAAGGCCATGACCTTCTCCCGGTCCAGGATGATCGTGCGCCCCTTTTCCACCGCCAAACACCCGAGGCCCCATCGCCCCATGAGGCGCACCGTCCGGGGTCCCACCACCGGAAGGTCGTAGCGGTCGTCCTGGTCTCCCCTCATGAGCTTCACCACGACCCCCCCGGAAGCCAGGCGCCCCGCCCGCTCCAGGGTTCCATCGGTACCCTCCATGGACTCCACCGCCACCACCGCCCGACGACGCACCACCACGGTCTGCCCGAAGGAAAGGGGCACCAGGCGGGAAGCCACCTCCACGCCATAGGCCACATCGCCCCACTCTTCCGGCGAAGGCTCCCGTCCTCCCAGGATCCCTTCCTCCGCCATAAGGTCTCCCAAGACGTCGCCATAGCGCATCACCGTCATGCCCGCTCCCTCCAGGGCCGCCACCACCGCCCCCAGCAGGGCGTGGTCGTTGCTATCCGGCAGGCGGCGCAGCAGCTCTTGCAGCGTGCCATCCATCTGGGAGGGGCGATACATGGTGTTTTTGGGGACGGTCCCCGCCAATACCACCTTTCGCACCCCCCGGCGGAGCATGTCCTCCACGGTGCCTCTCAGGTCTGCCCGATCCAGCTCCACCGTGGCCTCACCCCAGGGACGCAGGACCTCGGCCCGCCCTCCCAGCACGTAGATCACCCCTCGACGCCCCTGGAGCGCCCATCGGCGGGCGATCTCCTCCGGCAACGCCCCTCCCCCCGCCACCAGGGCCCACCGCTCCAAAAGGGGAGCTTTCGCCCCGGTTTCTTCGCTTCGCGCCGTCATCATCGTCTTCCATCCCGCCCTTTCATCCCCGCGCCCTGGGCCTATCCGTTCGCCCTCCGGGCGAAAAAGCCTCCCAGCACCAAAAAGACTGCCACAGGGAGCCACGCCCCCGCCACCACGGGGATATTTCCCCCTTGGGCGAGGGCCCGGGAGAAGGACATGACCACGTAGTAGGCAAAGGCCACCAGCACGCTGAGCCCCACGCCGATCCCCGCGCCGCTGCGATGGGGACGGACTCCCAGCGTGGCTCCCACCAGGGCGAGCACCACCGTGGCCCAGGGAAAGGCCAGGCGAGTATGGAAGGAAATCCAAAGGGGATGCACGTCCCCTCCCTGCAAAGACACCAGAGAGATCTGCCTTAGGATCTCGAAGACCCCCATGGTATCCGGATCACGCCCCGACCGCTCGATTTCCTCGGGGGAGAGATCCAGGGGGATTTTTTGGCGCTCGAAGGTCATGAGCAGGGCCACGTCTCCCGCCGGAGTCACCTCGAAGACCTGCCCTCCCTCCAGCGTCCAAACCCCGTCGGCCCAAACCCCACCCCCGGAGGAGAGGATCCGGCTCAGGCGTCCTTTGTCGAACTCCTGCACCAGGATTTTTTCCATGCGCCCCACCCGGGGTTTGAGCTTGTCGATGTAGATCACCCGGGAGAGCTGGCCATCGTGCTCTTCCCGGAGAAAGACCCGCTCCTTGATGAGCGAAGGGCGTTGGCGGTAGACCTCTACCCGCATGAGCTGATCCGTGGCCGCATTGGAAAGGGGCACCACGGTTTCGTTAAAGAGGATGGTGGCAAAAGTCACCCCCAAGGCCCCCCACAGCACCGGGCGCAGCACTCGTTGGAAAGAGACCCCCGCCGCTTTGAGGGCCACTAGTTCGCTCTGAGAGGAAAGGCGACCGAAGCTCAGCAGGGTCGCCAAAAGCGCCGCCATGGGCACCACCACCACCACCACCGACGGCAGGCGGTATAGAAAAAGGCGCAGGACCACGTAAAACGACACGCCTCGCTCGATGATGAGGTCGGCGATCTCAAAGAGCAACCCCCCCGCCACGAAGAGCACCGCAAAGGCCATCATGCCAAAGCAAAAGGGTTGACCCATCTCTCCCAGTACGTAGCGATCGAGAATTTTTCCCGAGAAGATCCCCATGGATCAGTCCCCCGCCATGAGGCGTTTGAGCAAGAACTCCGCCGCCTCCCGCACCGCCCCCGCCCCCCCCGAAGCTCGGGTCACCATGTCGGCGGCCTCCTTTGCTTCGGGGATCGCGTTGGCCACCGCCACCCCCCATCCGGCCCATCGAAGGCATGCCACGTCGTTCAGATCATCCCCGACGAAGGCCACTTCCGAAGGTCTAAGACCTCGGTCTTTTGCCAGATCCTGAAGGGCGGCGAGCTTGTCTTTCACTCCCTGGCGACACACCCGCACCCCCAGATCCTCGGCCCGGCGAAGCGTGGCGGGGCTTCGGCGCCCGCTCACAAAGGCCACCTCCACCCCGGCGGCCTGTAAGCGAACGATACCCAGGCCGTCCTGGACGTCGAAGCGCTTGCTCTCTCCTCCCGATCCGTGGAGGATTATCCCTCCGTCCGTGAGGGTACCATCCACGTCCATGGCAAAAAGTTTAATCATGATCCCCTCCGTCGTGCCGCCGTCCCCAGGGCACCAAGCCCCGATGGGCTCCCTCGGCAAACGCCACGATCTCCCGACCTAGGGCGTCCTCCGGGGCCAAGTTCGCTTTTATCTCTTCCAGGGCCTGGCGAAGGGGAAGACCCGATTGGTAGAGGGATTGATAGAGGGACAGCACGTGGCGCCGGGCCTCTCCGCCGAATCCATGGCGCCGGAGCCCCACCTTGTTGATGCCAAACATTCGGGCCGGGCGACCATCCACCAAGGCGAAGGGGGGCACGTCCCGGACGATCTTGGACGCCCCACCCAACATGCAGTAACGTCCCACCTTGACAAATTGGTGAATGCCCACCATGCCCCCCACCACCGTTTTCTCCCCGATCTCCACGTAGCCCGCGATGCCCGCCTTGCTCGCCATGACCACCCCGGGGCCCACTTGGACGTTATGCCCCACGTGGACCCCTTCCATGAGATAGGCTCCGTCTCCCACGCGGGTGGCGTTCCCCTCCCCCGTGGCCCGATGCACCGTGACGTTCTCCCGAAGCACCACCCCAGAGCCGATGCGCACCCAGCTCTCCTCGTGGCGGAAACCGAAGTCCTGGGGTTCTCTTCCCAGGGTGACATGCTCGCAGAGCTCGCACCCCTCCCCCACCTCCACGAAGTCGCAAAGACGGACAAAGGCGTGCAACACGCTCCCCTTGCCGATCCGCACCCGACCATCCACCACACAGTAGGGGCCAATGCGGACGTCGGCGGCAATCTCCGCCCCCGGTGCCACCAGCGCCGTGGCATGTATTTGCGGTGCCATGACCATCGTCCCTTCTCCCCGCACGAAACATCGAACCCCGCCCCCGGGGCACCGCTCCTCCCGGGCCCCGAAGGATCACTGGCCGGAGCCCAAAGGCCTACGACTCCTTGGAATCCTCCCGGGAAAGGCCCTGGGCCAAGACAAAGCTCAGCTCCGCCTCCGCCGCCACCTCTCCGTCCACTCGCCCCGTCACCTGCACCTTGCCCACCCGGCTCCGGAACTTGATCAGCCGGGCCTCGGTGATCAGCTGATCTCCGGGCTTGACCGGGCGTCGGAAGCGGGCGTTATTCACCCCCGTGAGGTAAGATACCATGCCCGAGGCCTCGGGAAGGTTGACCACCAGCATGGCCGCCACCTGTCCCATGGCCTCCAGCAAGAGCACCCCCGGCATCACGGGTTCGTCGGGGAAGTGCCCCACAAAAAAAGGCTCGTTGATGGTGATATTTTTTAACCCTATGACGTGCTCTCCGTCCACCTCCAGGATGCGGTCCACCAACAAAAATGGGTAACGGTGGGGCAACAGGCGAAAGATCTCTTGAATGTTTATCACGGCCTAAAACCCTCCTTCGACGGTCGATCTCTAAGGCCCCGCGCGAACTCCGGGGGGGCACCATCGCGCCGGGGGCCCTTGGTCCGTAGGCCCTCTAGGGCGGCGCCCATCCTCCGTAGCCAAAGGCCCGGAGCGAAGGGATGGAGCCTCACCGCTTCGGGCCCCCCGCCCCCAGGGAGCGGAGACGCCGCAGAAGCGCCAGGTGCAGCGCATGCCCCCCCCGGCACACCAAAAATCTTCCCTCCAGGGGGCGTCCCACCAGGGCCAGGTCCCCCATGAGGTCCAGGACCTTGTGGCACACCCCCTCCCGGGGAAAACGCCACCCTCCGGCGTTCATCACGCCCTCGGCCCCCACCACCACCGAGTTCTCCAGAGAACCTCCCCGGACTAGACCCCGGCGCCTAAGCTCTTCCACCTCTTCCAGAAGGGCAAAAGTCCGGGCCGGGGCGATTTGGCGGCAAAAGGACTCCGGAGTCCACTCTAGATCCTGGATCTGGGTACCCAAAAAAGGGGAGGCGTAGTCCAAAACGTAAGAAATCTTACACCCTTCCCCCGGAAGGGCCACCGCAAAACGCCCCCGGTCGGGGTCGTCCACGGCCACGGGAAAAGGCACGGCCCAAGGAATCACCGGGGCCGCAGGCCCTGTCCCCGCCTCCAGGATCAGCGCCGCCAAGGGGGCCGCACTGCCGTCTTCCACCGGGATTTCGGGGCCCTCCACCTCCACCGTGGCGTGCCATATCCCCAGCCCCGAGAGAGTTCCCATCAGGTGCTCCACTGTGGCCACCGAGCCCCCTCGGGGAAAGGCCAAGGTGGTGCCCCGGCCGTCTCCGGAAAAGCGGGCCTCCTCCACGGGGAAGGAGTTCCCCGAAAGGCGGAACCGCACCCCCCCTTCCGATGAGGGATGGACCGTCACCCGACAGCTCTCCCCCGTATGGAGTCCCCGCCCGAAAAACGTCACCGGCCGGGCCACCGTGCGGCTCATGACGACTCCCCGGAACGCCCCTTCTCCAGGCGCTTCAGCCGCTCGAAGAGCTCCGGCAAACGGCGCATCAGCGACTCCACCCGCAGGGCCTTTTTGTGATCCCAGGCGGGAAAACCAGAGACCACTCCCCCGGGAGGCACGTCCCGGGTGGCCCCCGCCATGGCCGCCAGCTGGGCCCCCTGACCGATCCGCACGTGGGGAGCCACGCCGCTCCGGGCCGCCAAGATGCTCCCGTCCTCCACCACCGCGCTCCCCGCGATGCCCACGTAGGCCACCAACACACACCGGCGGCCGATATCCGCATTGTGTCCCACGTGAACGTGGTCATCCACCTTGGTTCCCGCCCCCACCCGGGTGACGTCCAGGGTGCCTCGATCCACGGTGACGTGGGCCCCCAACACCACATCTTCCTCTATGAGCACGCCCCCCACGTGGGGAATGGCCTCCCGGGCCCCCTCGTCTCCCAAAAGGACACCAAAGCCATCGGCTCCCAGGACGGTTCCCGAGTGAATGCGCGTCCGGGCTCCCACCGTCGTCCGGGGGTAGAGCACCACCTGGGGGGCGATCCACACCTGGGATCCTATGTGTACGTCGCGCCCCACGAAGATCTGCCCCTCCAGCATCGCCCCCTCTTCCACCACCGCCCCCTCCTCCACCACGCACCCGGGCCCCACCCAGGCCTGGGGGGACACTTGGGCCTCCGGGGAGACCACCGCCGAGGGGTGGATCCCCCCGGCGCGGGGCGGGGCTTCGTACACCCCTTGGAGCAGTAGCACCAGGGCGTGGCGCGGATCCTCCACCTCCACGGCATCCTGCCCTTCCGGAGCCCAAGAAGGAAAGGTCATCACGCCCCAGGAAGGGGGTACGTCCTCCAAACAGCGGCGGTCCCATACCGCCACTAGAAAGTCCTCTCGCAGGCGCCCCGGAGAACAGACCCCTCGGAATTGCCGGTCCACGTCCCCCCGGACGGCGCCCTGGGTCATCCGGGCCGCATCGCCCAGAGAAAAGGGCTTTTTCGCCTTCATCTGCGCCACCACCTCGACTGAAGAGATGCCTTCTTTCGTTGCCCTAGATGCCCCCTCGGTGGGGTTACAGAGTGCCCACCGCCCGCAGGATCAATTGATCGGGCACCCGATCATCATAGTGAAGCTCCAACGATATGTGGTCCGTCAGGTGCCACCCCACGCTCCCTTGGTTATCGCCATCGCGGCTCAGACGCCACCAGGCATAGGCCCGCCGGGCATCGTTTTCCAGCCACAGGCGCCCCCAGACGGTCTCCCCCGGCCAGACCACTTCCACCCCCAGCCAAAGGTCTCCCACGGGGGACGTTCGCACCCCCCATCGGCTTTCCAGGCCGAAGTCGTGCACCTTGGCGATCCACTCACCGTAGAGCTCCACCTCTCCCCGGGACCAAAGGGACGCCCGACGCCCCAGATGGATCCCCACCTCGGGATAGAGGGCATCGCTCCCCGCATAGGCCGCCATCCAGGCCTGGAGCACGTAGGTCCGACTCTCCACCCGTACGTCCACCGGGGCGATCTCTTTGGGCTTCATCCGCACCGCCACCGAGGCCCGGGTGTTTTGCACCGTGTTACGGTCCTCCAGGATGTCTCCCGCCCACCGCTCGGCCTCTTCCTGGTGATGTCGCACCCACGCCACGGGTAGGCCATGGATCGGCGCCAGGTTTTTCAGCAGAGCCTCGGTGAGATCTTTTTTAAGCATTAGAGGAAGCGATGTGGATCGCAGCGAGGGGGCCAGGGCTAAAACCAACGGGGGCGATGGCAAAAGGCGCACCCGGAGCTCCGCCTGTCCTCCCGAAAGCTGCACCAAGGGCGCCAACTCCCACCCCGGTAGCTCCTGTTCTCCCGTCTCTTGGAGCACCTTGCGCAACGCCCCGTCTCCCCATCCCAGGGCCTCCACGGGGACTTCGTCCAAGAGGGGAGCCAGGGCTTTTTCTGTCCGGCGCACGTCGGAGGAAAGCCATTCCCCTGGAGGCCCCGAAAGGGCGGGGCCCTCCAGGCGCAACGACCACCTCGGAGGAGCCACGGCGGGGATCAGAACCACCACGGGGTCCCCCTCTCCGGAGGCCGATTTTACCCCGTATCCCGCAAAGAGACGCCCCGCCACCAGGCCCAAGATCTCCAAATGCTCCTGCGGACTCCCGGGGCGGGACCGGAGCTCCTGCCACACCGCCTCCAGGCTCCGTTCCGCCGTGCTCCGCAGCCAAAGGGGCACTCCGATCACCCGCACCGCCCCGAAGCTTTCTTGGGGCACCACGAAAAAAAGGGCTCCGACCAACAGCGCGGCCGCAGCCCTTCTTCCGATCTCCAAAAGCCCGGCAAAGGCCCTAGAAGAGCTCGCCGAAGCCGAATTGCGTTTCCGTCTCGTTGTCACCGTTGGCCACGTCGACCCGGATGTTCCCCAGGGGGGTTTTCACCCGCACCCCTATCCCGTAGGCCCCTTTCAGCTCGCTGAAGCTGAAGCTCTCTCCCAGGTCCTTGTCCCAGGCCATGCCCGTGTCGTAGAAAACCACGAAGGAAAAGTTCTTCTCGAAGGGCACCCGAAGCTCCACGTTGGCCAAAAACATCTCGTCCCCTTCGTAGCGGTCATCCTTGAATCCCCTCACCGTGGTGCCGCCGCCCACGAAGTATTGTTCCGCCCAGGGGAGGGCCCCCGAAGAGAATCCTGCCCGCATGCGAGTGGCGAAGATGATGGGATTTTCTTCCTCATCCACCTTGTCGAAGAGATCCACGTAGCGCGCCAATCCCCGGATGGGGAGGTACCATCGGGCTTCCAGGCTGTACTTCGTGAAGCTGTACTCCCCTCCCAGCGTCTCCAGGGCCTGATCCACCGTCAGGACCTCCAGATCTCCCTTAGGATAAGGGGTATACTCGTCCAGGTTGTTCCTGGTAAGGCTGGCCTGCACCGTGAAGATCTTGCCGCTCAACAGATTGTTTCGGCTGTAGTAGGGATCAAAATCCCCCGACTTGGGGATGACCTCCGTATCGTGCCAGTCCAGCGTGACGAACCAGCTCATCTTGGAGTTCCCCCGGAACTTCTTCCCGAAGCCGTAGTAGACCCCCGTCTTTTTCTGGTCGTACTTCACCGACTCCACGTCGTCCCCCTGGTCAGAGCTGGCATAGCGCATGAGGTCCTCCCAGGTACGCTTGTAAAAGCCCGCCTTCCATGCGTAGTGGGTATCGTCCATGTAAGGTTCGGTGTAGTTGATCCAATACTGCTCTTTCTTTCCCGTCTCGAACCCCACGGAGACCTTGTGCCCCAGCCCCTTCCAGTTGCTGTCATCGTAGCCGAGGCCGCCGCTCCATCCGCTGGCGGAGCCGTGGCCGATGGAAAAGGTCATCCGCCCCGTCTTCTGCTCCTGTACCGTGAGAATCAGGTTTACCTCTCCGTCGGACTCTCCGGGCTCGAAGCCCACGCTCACGTCTTCGAAATAGTTCAGCCCCTGCAGGCGGTTGATGGAAAATCGCAGCAGGGTGGCGTTGAAAAGATCTCCCTTCTTGACCCGGAGTTCCCGGCGGATGACATGGGTCTTGGTCTTGGTGTTCCCCTGGATGATGATATCTCCGACCCGGGGCTCCACGAGCTTCACCGTGATGACGCCCCCGTCCACCTGGACGTCGAGGACCCGCATCATGACGTAGCCGTCTTTTTGGTACTTCTCCTTGATACGATCCAGGTCGTGCTGGAAAAACACCCGGTTGAAGACGTTCCCCGGGGCGGTGAAGAGCACCGAACGCAACGCCTCCGCCGAGTACACCGTGTTACCCTCGAAGCGAATGTCTTCTATTACTGGATTTTCATGCACAAGAAAGGTCACGGCCACTCCGTCGGACTGTTCCGACAGACGGCTGTCCACCACGGAGAAAAAGCCCAGCTCGTAGATGGCCTCCACGTCATTTTTCAGTCGCTCCCGGTCCAGAGGTTCCCCCACCTTGGTATCCACCGCGCTCAGGATGTGGGCCGCCACCACCTGGCTATTGCCCTCCACGGAAAGAGAGACCACCAGCGGCTCCGCCGCCCAGGCCGCGCCTCCCCATCCCAGGAGAGCTCCCCACAGAAGAAACGCCATCAACCGCTTCACCCTACGCCCAACTCCCTTCGCTAGAAAAAGGGCGAGAGGCGGGGTTTCGTCTCAATCCCCCACCACGCGCACCGACGCATCCCGGAGTGCTCGCTCCCCCACCTGCACCAACGCCAGAAGATCTTCCGCCGGAAGGCCTCCCCCCTCTGTTGCCCGGGGTAGGTCCTCTTTTAAAACCGCGCTCCGCCCCGCGCCAGAGGGGCTCTTCCTCTCCGGCGGCACCCCGCGCCCCGCCGCTCGGGCCCCTGCGTCCCGCCGAAGGGCGCCCTCCTCTTCGGAAGAGAGCTGAGACCATTCCCCCGCCCCTTGGCGAAGGGCCCCTTCGCCCAACCTCGTCCTCAGGGCCAGAATCAAAGACTGCTCATCCCGGGTGACGAAGGCCACGATCTCCGGCACAAGAGAGGGGGACGGGGCCCCGGAGGGGTCATCGAAGGCCAGGGGGTGAGCCACCGCCAGGATGACCAAGGCCCCCACCAGGGCTCCTCGCAGGGCCGCCCCTCCTCGAAAGGGACGCCTCCGGGTCGATTTATCCACGGCCGAAAGCTCATCCCAGAGGGCCCGACGGGCGAGGTCTAGGTCCGTCCGGGCACACTCCATCTCGGCCAACGCTGCCTGCCACTGACCAATTCTACAGGCTTCCAGGCAACGGTCAAGCCATCGCTGCACACGCCTAATCTTTCGCTCCACGGGGCACCACACCCTTCACTTCCAAGGGAACCGCCGCCTTATTCCGACGCCCTCGTCCTCTTGGGGGGATCGGAGCAAGGCTCTCCTCCCACCATGACAAGGTTATCCCCGGAGCGCCTTATCTTGTGGACCCCTCCAACCCCATCCAGAGGCGCAGCTTCGCCAGGGCCCGTCGCTGAACCCGGTAGACGTAGCTCACATCCACCCGAAGCTCTTGCGCGTAATCTTTTGCCCTCGTCCCCTGCACCACCAGCTCGTCGATCACGGCGCTCTCCCGGTCGCTCAAGGAGGCCATGCCGTCCCTTAGGGCCAAGGCCCAGTCCGGAGACATGGAGTCATCGTTCTGCTCCATGAAGGGCTCCACGTCCTCCACCGGCAAGGGGGCCCGAGACTCCCTACGCTGGAGGAAATTCACCATGTGCCCCCGCACGCGATAATAGGCGTAGGTGCTAAACCGGGTGCCCTTTTCCGGGTCAAAACGGTCCACCGCCTCAATGAGGGCCATCATCCCCTCTTGCACAAGATCGGGAAAGGACGACCGAGAAACCTGGAACTGGCGGACAAACCAAAAGACCAACGGACGGTATTTGAGGATGAGGGACTCCCGCGCCCCTTCGTCTCCTGTCTTACACCGCCGCCAGAGAAGGCGATCCCCCTCTCCTTCCGAATCCTGGGGCGAAAACATCGCCCCCTGTGCTTCTTCTGAAACCAAGGTCGCACCACCCCTCAGAGGGCGCTCCGTCCTTTTCGGGCGTCGCCGCCATCCCGCTTCCTTGCCGAATCCGGCCCGATCTCGACCTTCGAGAGCTTCCGGCTCACTCCTTTCTCCGGAGCAAGCCGAGAGTGATTATACCAGAAGCTTCCCCCGTCGAGGAGTCGACGCCAAAAGTCATGATCCCCTGGAAAATCATCTCCCGGTCGAAAACCCCAAAACGGCCACCCTCCGGAAGTATCATACCTGTAGCCGGAATTGCCGCCGAATACGTTTGTCCTTGGGATGTATTTTGGGGCGCCGCATATAGTGACAAGAGGGAGGGAGAGAGAGGGGGAGGGGAAAAATGATCCCCCGCAGGGCCCTGTGTGATCTTGGGCGCGGGGGCGTTTTCGGCGCTGGAGCCGGTGTCCGGACTCGAACCGGAGACCTGCGCATTACGAGTGCGCTGCTCTACCAACTGAGCTACACCGGCAAATTGGCGGTCCCGACGGGGTTCGAACCCGTGCCGCAGCCTTGAAAGGGCTGTGTCCTAGACCACTAGACGACGGGACCGCGCTGGTGAGTCGTCTGGGATTCGAACCCAGGACACCCGGATTAAAAGTCCGGTGCTCTACCGCCTGAGCTAACGACTCCCGGTACTCGTGTGGCCACGTGCAACGGCGGGAATCTTATCACGCCCGCCGGGGGGGCGTCAAGACCCAAAAGCCCCCCGGTACGCCAGAAGGGATCTACTTCTTTCCGAACTTGCTGAGGATCTCCCCCACGGCGGAGTCCACGTTGCCGATGTCCACGAGGAGGGACAGAATATCCCCGGGCAAAAGCCTGGACTTTCCCGCAGGGGCGATGATGACGTCGTCCCGATTTATCATGGTGATGGTGGTCCCCACGGGGAGGGATAGGTCCATGATGCGACACTCTCCCTGGTAGAGGTCGTCGTCGATGTAAACCTCGATGAGCTCGTAGCTGGTCTCGTGGGCGGTGATCAGCTCCATGCTCTGACGGGATTTTTTCTGTCCCTTCACGGCCAACCCCAGGGCGTCCGCCAACCGGCCTATGGTGGTTCCCTGCGTCAGGATGGAGCATAGCACCGCCAGGAAGACGATGTTAAACATATGGTGATTGGGGTCCAACCCCGCCGCCGCCGGGTAGGTGGCCAGCACGATGGGCACCGCCCCCTTGATGCCGCTCCAGGACAGAAACGCCTTGTCCTTGAGGGAAAGCTTAGCCAACCCCGTGCAGACGAGGATCGCCACGGGCCTTCCCACAAAGGTGATGGCGACGAAAAGCCCCACGGCGGGCATCCAAATGGCCGGAAAATCCTTGGGAAAGACCAAAAGTCCCAACAGAACGAAGAGTAGGACGTTGGCCACAAACGAAAGAGCCTCGGTGAAGGAGGATATGCCATACTTGTAGGGAAAGCTTTTGTTTCCCATGGTGAGCCCCGCAAAGAACACGGCGAGCATGCCGCTGGCCTGGCAGAAGTTTGCCACTTCGTGGGTCAAGATGATCAAGGCGATCAGGAAGAGGTAAAAATACCCCAGGTCGATGTCCCGGATCTTCTTGAAGACGAAGACCCCTCCCAGGCCGAAAAGGACCCCCAGCCCCACTCCCCCTAGGAGCTGCCACAAAAAGCTCGTCACGGTCTCCAAGGTTCCCACGTGGGCCCCGGTGATGAGCTGGATGACAAATACCGTGGAAATGATTGCCATGGGGTCGTTGGCGGCGGACTCTATTTCGGTGATGGAAGTGAGACGTCTGTTGATGGACCGAGTTCGCAGGATGGAAAAGATGGCGGCGGCGTCCGTGGAGGAGATGATGACGCACAGCAGCAGGGCCGTTTTCACCTCGAATCCCGTTATCAAAACAAAGGGCAAAAGAGCGGCGGCGGCGGTAAGAAGCACTCCCCCCGTGGCTAGCAGCATAGTGATCTCGAAAACGGGCCTCAGGTGATCTTCTTTTGTACCAAAACCTCCGGCGAAAAGGATGAAGATCAACGCCCCGTTGGCCACCCTCTGGGTCAGGGAGGCGTCATCGAAGTATATGAGGCCGGTGACGTCGCTTCCAAAGAAAATCCCGATGGCTAGAGCGATCAGAATCAAAGGCACGTTCAATTTACGGGAAATGAGGGCCAAAAATACCACAAACATCAGGATTATAGCGGTGGTGGCAAGCATTTATTCCTCCTAAGAGGGGCTAACGAGGGGCAAAGGGCCCGCCGGATCCCCCCCACCCCGACGATCCCTTACGGGAGGGGAACTTTTTTAAGACCTCGGCGGCGGGGGAGGCCCCGCGAACCGTCGCACTTTTCCGAAAAAAAACTTATGATCAGAGGGCGCCCCTAAGGCGTCAGAGGGGCCTTTTATCCCCAAGGGGGCGCTCCGGGGGAAAGGCCACGAGGATCCCCTCTTTTTCCGGATCGCCCACCCCTTTCAGGGATCGCAACATGCCCACGATGCTTCCCCGCAGGAAGTCCGCCACGAAGTCCTTGAGGGGCAAGGGCTTCTCCCCCACGAAGACCCGGGCGCTTCGGGCGCTTTTTCGAACGAGCCCTTCCACAAAGTCCCCCAGGGCCTCCGGCCGATCGAAGCAGGACACACCCTTATTATCCCCCGGGGTCTCCATTTTTTTACTCGATCCCGGGTACCACGCCACCACCCCCGAGGTCCCCTCGGGGAGGTCGTCCGGATCGCCCACCCAGATCCGGGGCAGGGGTAGGGCCTTACCCCCCTCCAGAAGCACCAGATCCCCCCCGGGGAAGCACTCCCGGACCAGATCCTGGGGAGAGAGATCCCCCCGACGCTCCAGGCGAAAGCCGTCGGCGCCCCAGTGGACCGCGATGCCCTCCTGGGAGAGGATCTTTCCCGTGTCGGTGCCCTCCTCCCGAAAAAGGGCGTGATCGCTGTGTTTGACGTACCCCACCCGGAGTCCTCGATCCCCCAGATAGCGCACTAAAAAGCGACACAGAGTGCTTTTTCCCGTGTTTTTGAGTCCACTCACCGCCAGGATCATGCCATTCTCCTCCTTTTTGGAAAACATGACAAATCTCTCCGCGACAATTTTCCCTTTAGGCATTATAATACCTTCGTTCCCGTTCCATGTTAAAACTATCCCTAGGAGGAAGGGCCTTTGGAACGAGTCCGCTTCATCCCCATAGCTCAGCTTGCCGATTGTGGAGGCACGGTGGCGGAAGATATCGTCTCCCCCACCAAGGCGTTGCTGTTGCCCAAGGGAACGGAGTTACGATGGATCCAGACCTCCCTCCCCTCCGTGGTCCGACGCCTGTCGGAAGCGGGCATAGGGCGCGTAGCCGTACAGGACTCCCTTGAAACTTCCATGGAAAGCTTGGAGGAAGTGCTCCAGACCCTCTCCCCCCCCCAGCTCTCCCAGGTGAACCACTCCCTCGCCCGCCATGCCACACGGCAGATCGGGGACGTGTATTCCCGCATCGAGAACCACCAAGTCACCCCGGAGGACTTGGGGCATCTTATGGACACCGGGAAGACCTTGGCCCGGGAGATCGCCCGCACCACCCAGATCTCCCTCTCCCTAGGGCGAGTGAAGGAGCAGGACGAGTATACCTTTGTCCATTCCCTCAACGTGGCCCTCCTGAGCGGCTTTCTGGCCCACCGCATCCTGGGGGACCCGGCGGCGGTGGAGTCCATCACCGTCGGCGCCCTGCTCCACGACCTGGGAAAGGCCCTCATTCCCCGGGAGGTCCTCAACAAGCCCGGGAAGTTGAACGACCAAGAATTCGCCGTCATCCAACGACACCCGGAGGAAGGGCACTCCATGGCGGTCCAGAACGGCGTCGTCGACGAGGTGGCCTTGGCCGTGGTGCGCTTCCACCACGAACGCTGGCGCGGGGATGGCTATCCCCATAAGCTAAATGGCGAAGAAATCCCCCTTCCCGCCCGCATCTCCGCCGTGGCGGACGTCTTCGACGCCCTGACCACCGCCCGGGTGTACAAGGGTCCCATAGCCCGGGACCAGGCGATTTCCATGATAGTCACCAGCGGGGGATCCCACTTCGACCCCGCTGTCGTCCGAACCATGCTCCTCGCCCTGGGACTCTATCCTCCGGGGATGCTGGTGGAACTGGCCGACGGCAGCGTGGGTACCGTGGTGGCCGCCAAGGAAGGAGATCTCATGCGCCCCCTGGTGCTTTTGCAGGTCGACGGCCGCGGGTTCTCCGCCCCTCCCGCCACGGTGGTGGACACCTCCACGAGCCCTTCCCTTTTCATCCGCCGCTCCCTGGGGGACATGGAAAAAAGATCCCTCTAGCATCCGGACTTTCGCGAAAAAAGCCCCACGACTCCGACCCCGCCGAAAGGCCGGTACTTCCGGACCCCGGAGCGATGAAATCGTCATCATCGTGGAACGCCGCGCCGCCCCCAGGAAGGGACGTGAAGCCCATGTATTCCGAAGCACTGCGTAGGTACCTTCCCGCCTTCGGCCGCCCGGAGGAGCCCTTCCTGCGAACGGTCTCCCCCGCCCCCCGGGAGTCGGTAAGGCGCTGGACTCGAGGGGAGTTTTGGCTCATGGCTCTGCGGGCGGCGGGGGTGTTGCGCCGCTTTGGTCTCGGCAAAGGAGATCGCTTCGTCAACGCCTACGGAGAAAACACCCCCGAGGATCTGATGTTTCGCCTGGGGGCCACCATGGTGGGGGCGGTGCCGGTGACGATGAACTGGCAGGCCGATGGAGTGGAAGAAATGGCCTACAAGATCGACCTCACGGAGGGACGCCTCATGGTTTGGGACCCTTCGTTCCTCGCCCTCAAAGCCCCGGGGGGCGCCGATTTTCTAAAAGAGCTTTCACGCCGCTTCCCCCGCCTTCCGGACTACGCCGTCTCCTCCTTGGCCGAAGAAAGTCCCTTGGAAGAAGGGGCCTTCGTCGCCGACCTGACAAGCGCCGACGACCGTATAGTCATCTTCACCTCGGGCACCACGGGACACCCCAAGGGGGCACGCCTGTCCTACGGCAGTTACGATAATAACGACCAAGCCCTGGGACGCTACCTGGAGCTTCCGGAGGATCCCCCGGAGCAAGGCCCCCTCTTTCTCATGATCAACCCCCTGCATCACGCCAACTCCACGGCGGTGTCGGACCTGGTGCTCCGAAGGCCCGGGGCGGAGCTCGTGCTCTTTCCGCGCTACGGCACATTTTACTGGAGGGCGGTGACGGAGTGCGCCGAGGGAGAAGGAAGATCCCGGCGGATCATCGCCCCCACGGTGGCGCGCCATTTCGACTATCTGGAACATCTGCGGGAAACGGCCTCCCTCCCCGTGGAGGAACCGCGCCTACTCCAGAGCATGGCGCGGGTGGAGTTTGTCCTGGGATCCGCCCCCGTGGGCCCCACCACGGTGGAACGCCTCGAGCGATGGACGGGACGGGTCCCTAGCGTGCGCTTCGGCTCTACGGAAACTTGTTTTCACGTCCTCGGCACCCCCCTAGCCATGGCAAACGACGCCCGGCGACGGGCCTTCGAGCGGGGATGGCGCCATTCTCCCCCGGGATACTGGATCGGGCGCCCTCACCCGCCGCTGACGGAGGTGCGCATCGTGGAAGAGGTGGATCCGGATAAAGAAGGCTATCTGCGGGACTGCACCGAGGGGCGCCCGGGATACATGATCTGCCGTGGGGGAAACGTGATGACCGGATACGTACGGGACGAAGAGGGCTCCCGGCGGGTGCTTCGGGAGGGGTGGTATCTGGGGCTCCTCGATGTGGCCTTCGGGCTCACCCACCCTCAGGACGGCCAGAGGGATATCTACTGGGTGGGGCGAGACTCCGCCCTTCTCATCCGGGGAGGGGCAAACTACGCTTGCGACCAGATCAACGGCGAACTATGCCGCTTCGTGGAACGCCGCTACGCCCTGTCCTGCGACGACTTCGACCTGGCGGTGGCGGGGCTCCGCATCGCGAGCGAGCACGAGGACTCCTGTGGCGTCACCCTGGAACTCAAAAGTGACCGGGCCCGGAGCCTCGAAGAAGAGCTCCGGCGCACCTTCTTGGTGGAGGCCCGAGAAGAGGTTTCCAAGGGGGCCCGCCCCGACTTTCTCCGCTTCGGCCAGGTTTTTCGCACGTTCAAGGGCACCATTCGCCTTCAAGAGATCAAAAAGGCCTGGAGGGACGACCCCGACGCCCCCCAATGATCTTTCGGGAGCCAAAGACGTTGCGGGGGGGGCTATCCCTGCCCCCCCCCGCAATTCACCCATGGAATACCGGGAATACCGGGAATACCGGCCTACTCCTCTCCCACCGCCCGGAGGGGGATCATCTCCAGGGGCGCCTCGTGGGGGTGGGCCTCCCGCCAAGTTTTTATAGGCATCCCCCAGATGGAGATGAAGCCCACCGCAGCGGAATGGTCGAAGGTATCCGCCTCGGAATAGGTGGCCAGATCCTCCCGATAGAGGGCATTGGGGGACTTGACCCCCACCGCCACGGCCTGCCCCTTGAAAAACCGCATCCGCACGGTCCCGTTGACGTATTGCTGAATGTGGTCAAAGAAGGCATCCAGAGCTTCTTTGTAGGGGGCGTACCAGTAGCCTTCGTAGGTCATCTTGGCGTAGGCCTGGGAGAGCGATTCCTTGCCCTGGAGCACGTCTTTGCTGAGGGTAAGGCTTTCCATCACCCGATGGGCCTGCATGAGCACTGCGGCGGCGGGGCACTCGTACACCTCCCGGCTCTTGAAGCCCACCAGCCGGTCTTCGATCATGTCAATCCGCCCCACCCCATACCCCCCCGCCAGGGTGTTCAGCGTCTGGATCAGGGTCACCCCGTCCATGGGCTTACCGTTCAGCGACACCGGCACCCCTTTTTCAAAACCGATCTCCACGTAGAGAGGTTCATCCGGCGCGTTCCAAGGATCCACCGTAAGCTGGAAGGCATCGGAGGGGGGCTCGTTCCAGGGATCCTCCAGGGGACCGCACTCGATGGCGCGCCCCCAGAGATTTTCATCGATGCTATAGATGCCTTTCACGTGCTGGAGCACGGGGATGCCGTGCTCCTCGGCATAGGCCACCTCGGCCTCCCGGGAAAAATGCCAGTCCCGCACGGGGGCGATGACTTTAAGTGAAGGGTCCAGGGCTCCGGCGCAAACTTCAAACCTCACCTGGTCTTGCCCCTTCCCCGTGCAGCCGTGGGCGATGGCCACGGCGCCTTCGGCCTGGGCCACTTCCACCAGATGCTTGGCGATGAGAGGGCGAGAAAGGGCGGAAGTCAGAGGATAAGTCCCCTGGTAAAGGGCCTGAGCCTTGAGGGCGGGCCAAACGAAGTCCTCCACGAACTCCTGCCGGAGGTTCTGGACATGGGCCGTGCAGGCCCCGGTCTTCAGGGCCTTCTCCTGAATGCCGTCGAGATCCACCACCCGCTGCCCCACGTCCGCCGTATAGGTCACCACGTCATATCCCTGATCCTGAAGCCACTTGATCGCCACGGAAGTATCCAGACCGCCGCTGAACGCCAATACCACTTTCCCTTTGTACATTTTTATTCCTCCTTTTTCTATCTCCATAAAAAAATGGCCCGTCCCCCTCAGGGACGAGCCATAAGCCCGCGGTACCACCCTTTTTGGCGGCTAAAACTTCGCCGCCCTCTCTTGAGGCCCTGTAACGGGAACCCCCCGTCCTCCTACTTGGGGAAAGACCCCTTTCTTCGGAAGAAGCTCAGGAACGCGTTTCTGCTGCGGCCTACGGAAAACGCTTTCAGCCCAGGGCGTTTTCTCTCTGTCGACGAGCGCACAGCATACTCTTTTCCCTCATCGCCGTTATGGGCAAAGAAGAAAAGTCGCATCGTCCTCGTCGTCGTCGCCGCACCGTGCCGCTCATCGCCAGCCCCCCTTCCCGCTCTTTCTAAGATGAATCGTATGGTATCAGATTTTTCTCCCCTGTCAACGGGGTAGGAAAAAATTTTCGGCAACCCCTTTTACCGCCCCCTACGCGTCTATCCATCGGCGACGGAGGGGTCAGTAGCTCAAGTCGTTGAGCTTCCAGTAGGCGGGGGTGTCTCGGAGACGGGGGTTTTCCCGGGCGTATTCCAGCGCCCGACGCCCCTCCTGATCCCGGGCCTGGGGATCGGCCCCGCCCCGGAGGAGCTCCAGGAGGGCTTCGGGATGGGATCCCTTGAGGGCCGCCATCATAAGCAGGGTACGGCCGTGGGGAAAGCGGGCCCGGGGATCGGCTCCCCCTCGGATTAGGGCGGCCACCACCTGGGGATTCGGGTTCTCCAGGACGGCAAAAAGAAGGGGAGGAAAGCCCTCGCCGCTTGTGGCGTTGGGGTCGGCTCCGGCTTCGATGAGGGACACCGTCACCGAAGGGTTGGGGTTCATGGCCGCAGCGTACATGAGGGGAGTCCATCCCAAGGCGCTCCGGGAATGCACGTCTCCTCCCGCGCCGACGAGGAGGCGGATGGTCCTGTCTTGCGACGCCCCCTGGGCGGCAAAAACAAGGGGGGTACGCCCCTCCTGGTCTCGGGCGTTCACGTCGGGGCTGCCTCGGAGCAGGGCTTCCACGACCCCGGGAGAGGACTCTCGGGCCGCCATCATGAGGGGCGTGGCCCCCTCCTGATCTCGGGCATCCACGCAAAGGCCTCCTCGGAGCAGGGCGGCGATCACATCGGGGTTAGGGTTGTGCCAGGCAGCGGCCATGAGGGGGGTCCATTCCCCCTCCTCCGAGGCGCCCCGCCAGGCCCCCGCCTCTAGGAGGCGGGCTATCACCCGAGGATTGGCGTTACTCGTCGCCGCCGCCATGAGAGGAGTGATGCCCCGGGGGTCCCGAAGCCCCACCTCTGCCCCCGCTTCGATCAAGGTCTCCGAGATCTCGGGGTGGGCATTCATGGCCGCCGCGAGCATGAGGGCGGTCCACCCGTCCTTGTTCCGGGCGTCCACCTCCGCCCCCGCCTTGAGGAGGGCGGCGACGATCTCACCCCGGGAGGTCTTCGCCGCCGCAGCCATGAGGGGCGTCCATCCATCTTTGTTCCGAGCGTTGACGTCGGCTTTTTTCTTGAGAAGGGCTAACACCACCTGGGAATTGCCGTTCCGGGCGGCGGCCACCATGAGGGGCGTCCACCCCTCCCGGTTTCGGGCGTCCACGGCGGCTCCCCCATCGAGCAAAGCCCCGGCCACGGCGGCGTTAGGGTTCATGGCTGCCGCGAGCATGAGGGCGGTCCACCCGTCCTTATTTCGGGCGTCTACCTCCGCCCCCGCCTTGATCAGGAGGGAGATGACCTGGGGTGATGGATTCTTCGCGGCGGCCACCATGAGGGGCGTCCACCCCTCTCGGTGGCAAAAGTCGACGGGGGCCCCCTTTTTTAGGGCAGACCGCACCTCCTTCGGAGTGCCACTGCGACAGAGGTCCATGAAGCGGTCCCCCGAGAGGGCCCCCAGGGCCCCCGAAACTCCCCCGCCCCAAAGGCATAACCCCAGAAAAAGGATGGATAAAAATCTTTTCACCGAAAATCCTCCCTCAAAGACCCTCCCAGGGCCCCCTCGGATCCCCGGCAACCTTACTCCGGGAAAACGATCCCTCGCGCCCCCTTTAGCCCTTCTGGGGCGGCCCCCGACGCGCCTCGCCTCACCGGGGAAAAACGGAGGCTATAGAGGGTGGGTCGCCACGACGCGGTCCAATTCCTGGAGCGTGGGGTAGTGGGTCAGGTCCATGTGTACCGGCGTGACGGAGACGTACCCCGAGGCCACGGCCCAGACATCGGTGCCCTCCGTGAGCTCGTCCTCGGGGCGACCGGACATCCAGTAGTAGGTGTTCCCCCGGGGATCCGTCCGGCGGCTCACCTTATCCAGGTAGAGCCGGACGCCCTTTCGGGTGGGGACCACGCCCCGGAGTTCGCCGTAGGGCACGTTGGGAACGTTGACGTTGAGCAGTACTCCCCGGGGGAGGTCCAGACTTTCCAGCCGGTCCACCAGGCGGGCCGTCACCGCCGCCGCCGTGTCGTAGTGGTGGGTCCCGTCTCCGGGGGCGATCCCCAGAGACACCGCCAGGGCGGGGCGCCCCAGGATAACCCCCTCCATGGCGGCCGATACCGTGCCCGAATAGGTGAGGTCGTCCCCCAGATTGGGGCCCCGGTTGATGCCTGAGATCACCAGAGTGGCGTCCGGGGCCACCTCTTCCAGGCCAAGCACGACACAGTCCGAAGGGGTGCCATCGGCGGCAAAGACCCGGTGAGTCCTCTCGTAAAGCCCCGAGATCACGGGCCAGAGGCGCAAGGGGCGAGAGAGGGTGATGGCGTGCCCCACGCTGCTCCGTTCCCGATCGGGGGCCACCACCACCAGGTCCCTTCCCCGGTCGACGAGGGTGTCCGCCAGGGCGGCGATCCCCGGGGCGAAGACGCCGTCGTCGTTGGTAATCAAGAGCTTCATCGCTCGCCTCCTACGCGAAGATCAGGGTGACCATGGCCCGGACCATCGGAGTGGTGATGGCGGGCAGCACGTTGAACATCACCAGGATCAGGAGGATCCAGAGGCCATACTGCTCCAACCGGAAATAGAACTCCAGCATCCGGGGGGGAAGGAGGACGTAAAGCACCCGGGAACCGTCCAGGGGGGGGATGGGCAAGAGGTTGAACACCGCCAACCCGAGGTTCATAAAGATCAAGATTATCATGAAGTCAAAGAGGGCTTGATTTGCCCCGAAGACCCCGGGAAACCACTGTAACAGCTTCCCCGCCACCACGGCGGTGAGGATATTTCCCCCCGCCCCGGCCAGGGATACGAGGATCAGGTCCCGGCGGGGGTTTCGAAAGTACCGGGTGTCGATGGGCACGGGTTTGGCCCAGCCAAAACGAAACAGGAGGAGCATGAGGGCCCCCAGGGGATCAAAATGGGCCAGGGGGTTCAGGGTAAGGCGCCCCTGGCGCTCCGCCGTGGGGTCTCCCAGCCTGTAGGCCACGTAACCGTGGCAGAACTCGTGAAACGTGATGGCCCACAACACGGCGGGCAAACTGAGCAACAGCTCTCCCAAAGACGGCAAACCTAGCATGCGGCGCCACACCTTTCTTCTTGTGCCTTCCCATCCCTCAAAGGGCCTTCGTCGAGGCGTGCCGCCCCCGCCCTTTTCCCTTCGCCCCCTACCCGAGTTTTTTTTGTCCTCCCTTTTTTTGCCGGGGCGCTTCTCCCCGATCGAGGCGGGCCTTCTCGCGCTCCACCCATTCTAGCTCATCTTCCCGGGTCTCCACACCGCCATCCAACCGGGCCATGATCAACCCTTCCAAAAAAGCCCCCACGGCGGGACCCTTGGGGACCCCCCCATCGAGCAGGTCCTGCCCCACCAGCATGGGACGCACCCCTATCCACCGGGTGAGGTAGAGGAGCACCCTCCGGCGAAACCGCCAGTTTCCCGAAGTGGCCCCCCAGAAGAAGAGGGCCGCCGGGGGTTCTCGGTGCCAAGCCTTCCACAGGGCTGACGGGGGCAGGTCTCCGCTTCCCCCCAGGCGCCTTTCCGCCTCCTCGCGCCCCGTCATGATCCTCCCCAACACCCCTCGTTCGCCGGGGGTGAGGGATAGGCGATCCGGCACGTTCCGGCGCCCCGCCGGGGAGCACTCCTCCAGCAGGGCCCCCAAAAAGATCAACCACCGATCCCGGCCGAAGTCGGGGAGATCTTCTTTCGTCAGACGCCAGAGGGCGGAGAGGCGGCGCATGGCAAAAGATCCTCGGAGGCCAAAGGAAAAGCCCGAAAAGACCATTTCCCAGGCCCCCAGGGAGGTCAGGCGACGGACGGCCTTCAAGGGGTGCTCTTCCTGGAGCAAAAGCTCCACCTCGCTCCGTAGCCGCACCCCCGAGAGCATCCCCAGCATGCCGCTCTGGACACAGGTCTTGAGAAGGCGCAGCGTGGTGTCTTCCAGTCGAAAGCCCAGGCGCTGCTCCAGGCGCACTCCTCGGAAGACCCGGGTGGGATCTTCCACGAAGCTGAGATTGTGCAGCACCCGAAGGGTGTGATAGCGCAGGTCCCGACGCCCGCCGAAGTAGTCCACCAGCGTCCCCCAGATTTCGGGGTTCAGCGCCACCGCCATGGCGTTGACGCTGTAGTCCCTCCGGTAGAGATCGTGCTTGAGGGAGTCGCTGGCCACTCGGGGTTGGGCCGAGGGGTATTCGTAAAACTCCCGCCGGGCGGTGGCCACGTCCACCTTTTGCCCATCGGGAAAGATCACCGTTCCCGTGGCGAAGCGGGGGTGTACCGCCACCCGACACCCATCCCCTCGCCAGGATTCCAAAAAGGCCACCGCATCCCCCTCCACCACCACGTCGAGGTCCAGCCCGGGGGCCCCCAGGAGGAGGTCTCGGACGAAACCTCCCACGGCGTAAACTCGCAGGCGCATCTCCGCCCCCCGGCGTCCCAGGCGTTCCAGGAGATCGTACGCCTCCTTCGAGAGATGGCGCTGGAGCAGGGGTCCCACGTCCTCCTCCCAGACCCGTCCCCGGACGGGGGGTTGCTCCGACCCCATGAGGGAAGTGGGGTAGAGGGCCCGGAGCACGTCGGTGCGGGTGATGATGCCCACCAGCCCTCCCCGTTCCAGCACGGGGAGGCGGCCGATGTTACCCTGCACCAGCAGGCGATGGGCCTCGGCCACCGGGGCGTCGGGAAAGACCACCCAGGGGTTTTCCGTCATGAACTCTCCCACCGCCGCCACGCCGAAGCCGTGGAGCAGGGCCTTGTCCAGGTCCTTTCGAGTGACGACCCCCACCAGGGCGTCGTCCCGCACCAGGGGGAGAGCGGAATGGCCGTACCGAAGCATGAGGCGCACCGCTTCCTCCACCGTGGTGGCGGGAGAAACGGCCAAAACAGGGGAACTCATGACGTCCCGCACCCGGAGCACCGACTCGAGGAGATGCTCCAGCTGCTTTTCCAGGGATCGTAGGGTATGATCCACGTCGTCGCCCGCCAAAGAAGCCGAGGCCGCCTGGGCATGCCCTCCGCCCCCCAGGGGCTCCAGGAATTGGGCCGCATCCAGCACATGCTCCCGGCTCCGCACCACCACATACATCCGCTGCCCCATGCTCACCACCGCCACCGCCACGTCGGCGTCGAAGGCGTCGCGAATGCGGTGCACGAAGAGGGACACCCCTTCCACGTATCCCGCACATCGGGCCGAAGCAAGCACCACCCGGGCGCCGTGGATATAACGCTCCCGGGCCCCCGCCACCAGGGCTTCCATGAGGCCCCGTTCTTCTGAGTTCAGGGAAAAATCCACGAAGGACCCCACGAGGGGGCCGTCCGCCCCCCGCTCTCGCAAAAGGGCCGCCGCCGCAAAGTCCCGCCGGGTGGCTCCGGCGAAGGTGAACATCCCCGTGTCCTCGTAGATCCCCAGGGAGAACAGGGTGGCTTCGGCGGGGGATATGGGGATGCCCCGGGAGGTGAGGAGCTCCACCATCAGCGTCACCGTGGCTCCCACGGGCTCGATGTACTCCTCCCGCGCCACCAGGGGATCCGACACGGGGGGGTGGTGATCGTACACCACCACGTCCACCCCGGGGCGTTCCGCCACCTCTCGAAAGGGGCCGATGCGGTTACGGGAGCGCACGTCCACGGCCACCAGGGTGGTGATGGCGTCCATGTTGATCTTCCCGGGGGTGCGGATCTTCCAGAAGTCAAACCGGCGCAAGTACTCCCGCACGTTGCGCCCCGCAGCCCCGGAGAAACAGGGAATCGACCCTTCGTGAAGTTTCGCCGCCGCCACCATGGAAGCCAGGGCATCGAAATCGCACCCCACGTGGCTCGTGACCACCTTCACCGGCAGTTCTCCTCGATCTCCACCAGCTCTTCCCAGGGGCTCCTCCCCCGGGGGAGGACCGTCACGGCATCGGGGGCCCCAGAAGAGGAAAGGCCCCAACGCTCCATCGCCGCCCCCACGAGCTCTTCCAGCGTGGTCACCGTCACGGCCCAGCCCCGTTCTTCCACCACCGTGCCCTTCCGGCGAAGGATCCGTCCCTCCTCCGCCACGGAAACCCGGGCCCCGAGGCGGGCCTCCACCAGCTCTCGCCCCAGGCGCCGGGCCTCGGCCTCTTCGGCCCAAACACCCCGGAGCTCCACGGCGGAAGCCATGCGGCGAAAGCGGTGCCCCAGGCGGCGCCCCTCGGCGACGAAGCTTTCCATGTCGCCGTCATTTTCCAGCACCACCTGGGCCCGGGACCGTTTTACCCCCTCCGGGAGGAGCCAACGCTGACGCTGGGCCAGGTCCGCCCCCGCCAGACGACGGTGGGCATTCCATTCCTCCCGTCGCCTCTCGGGGGCCCCCACGTACACCACCCCATCCACCCAGGAGGGAACTCCCACCTCGAAAAGCAGAGGTATTTCCACCACCACCCAGCCCCGGCGGGACTCCCGGACCCGCTCTTCCAGGGCCTTTATCACCGGAGGATGGACCCGATCACACCCCCAGCGATAGCTTTCCTCGTCGGCGAAGAGGCGTTCCCCCAGGGCTCGCCGATCCAACGGCCCCCCCGGGGAAAAGATCGCGTCCCCCCATCGCTCCCGGAGCTGGGCCCGGAGCTCGGGGAGCTCCCAGGCCTCCCGGGCCAAGATGTCCGCGTCCCATACCTGGGCCCCCTCTTCCCTCCAGAGGGCCCCCAGGGTGGACTTACCAGCGCCGATATCCCCGGTGAGAGCCAAAACCAGCATGGAAACTCTCCTTCCTCCCCGTCCGATCCTCCAGGGCCACAGGCCCCGGGGGCAACTCCCGCAGAAAGCGGGAAAAGGGGTGGCGTTGCACCGTGCCGAAAAGCAACCGGCTCCGGGCCCCCGAGAGGTAGAGCCGCTCCTCGGCCCGGGTCATTCCCACGTAGCACAGGCGGCGCTCCTCTTCGATCCCCCCCGGCATCTCCACACACCGGGCGTGGGGGAAAATGGATTCCTCCAGGGCCGCCAAAAAGACCACGGGGAACTCCAACCCCTTGGCGGCATGCAGGGTGAGGAGCCCCACGGCGTCCTCCTTGTCCGAGGCGAGCTCCGCATCCGTATAGAGGGCGATCTCGCCCAACACGCTATCCAGGCTTGCCCCATCGGGCACCAGGGAAAGGAGCTCTTGGATGTTTTCCCGCCGTTCCTCGAAGGAGTCCCCCTCTTCGGCCTGGAGAAAGGCCTCGTACCCCATCTCGTTCAACACGTAGTCCACGGCCCCCGGCACGTCGTCGCGCCGCTGCCCCAGGGCCTCCATCGCGGCCCCCAGCTCCCGGGCCCCCTGGCGCCCCTTCCCCGTCAGCCCCGCCCCCTCTTCCGCCAGGCGACGCCAAACGTCCTCCGCCCGATTACCCCCTTCGGCCGCGAGCCAGGCCCCCAGGCGCTCCACCCCCCGGGCCCCGATCCCCCGGGGGGGAAGGTTGGCACACCGTCCCAGGGCCGCCCCGTCCCGGGGGTTTATCGCCAGCCGAAGAAAAGATATCACGTCCTTTATCTCCCGACGGTCGTAGAACGCCGTGCCCCGCACCACCCGATAGGGGATGCGCCGCTCGAAAAGGAGCTGCTCTATCCCCCGAGAGAGGGCATTCAGGCGATAGAGAATGGCCATGTCCCCATAGCGGTACCCCTGGCCCCGCAGGGCCTCAATCTCGCTGGCGATGAAAGAGGCCTCGTCCCGCTCGCTCTCTACCAGGAGCACCCGCACCGGTTCCCCCCGATCTCGGGCGGTCCAGAGGTTTTTTTTCGGGCGCTCGGCATTGCGGTCGATCAGCGCGTTGGCCGCATCCAGTATAACCCCCGAGGATCGATAGTTTTGGTCCAGCACCACCGTGCGAGACCGGGGAAAGTCCTGGGAAAAGCGCAGAATCATCCCCATGTCCGCCCCGCGCCAGCCGTAAATGGACTGATCCGGATCCCCCACCGCCACCAGCTGCTCTTTCCCCTCCACCAGCTTTCGGAGCGTAAGGTACTGGAGGCGATTCACGTCCTGGTATTCGTCCACCAACACCCAATCAAAAGCCCTCTGCTCCCGCTGGCGCACCTCTTCTTCCACGGTGAGCAGGTGTAACGGCAAGAGGAGAAGATCGTCAAAATCCAAGGCCCCCTGCTCTCGCAAACATTCCTGGTAGCGCCGGAAGAGGCGATTCAATGCGGGATCCATGGCGGGGGCCTCCAGGGTGCGCACCGAAGCCTCCCCCTTGGCGGAAGAAAGGCGTTCCAGGGCCCCCGAGGGATCGAGCCTCTGGGGATCGATCTCCAGCTCCGCCAAAAGATCTTTTACCAGCGCCCGGGAATCCTGGCGGTCGAAGATGGTAAAGCGCCGAGGCCACCCCCGGGCCTCCAGGGCGTCCCCGTGGCGCTGAAGGAAGCGCAGCCCGAAGGAATGAAACGTGGAGATCGCCATCTCCCCGGCGGATCCCCCCAGAAGACCTTCGATGCGATCCCGCATCTCCCGGGCGGCCTTGTTGGTGAAAGTCACCGCCAGTATCCTCCCGGGGGAAACCCCCTGCTCCACCAAGTAGGCCACCTTGTGGGCCAGAACCCGGGTCTTACCGCTCCCCGCCCCGGCCAACACCAACAAGGGGCCCTCGAGATGACAAACCGCCTCCCGCTGCACTGGATTGAGCCCTTCCAGGAGCTTTGATTCCCGGCGGGACGAGGGCCCCGCCACGCCGCCCCCTTCCCCCATCATTGTGGGGCCCCTCCGGGGGCCTTGGGCCGACGCTTTTCCGCCGCCCATCGTTCCAGCGCGGCGATCCAAGCCTCCATGCCCTCTCCCCGGGGAGCGGCCACCTCAAAGCGTTCCGTCCCCTCCTTCAGAAGGGCCACGTCGCCCCAGAAGCGCTCCCGGGAAAAGGGCACGTGGGGAAGGAGGTCCGTTTTCGTGAGCACCACCCCCCGGGCCTGCACGAAGAGGGAGGGGTACTTCAAGGGCTTGTCGTCCCCCTCGGCGGTGCTCGCCACCGCCACCTTGGCGTCTTCTCCCAAGTCGAACTCCGCCGGGCACACCAAGTTACCCACGTTTTCCACCACCACCAGATCCACCCCGTCCAGCGGCAGGGCCTCCAGCCCCCGGCGCACCAGATGGGCCTCCAGGTGGCACCCCCCCTGGGTGTTGATCTGCACCACGGGGATCTTCCGGGCGGCGATGCGGGCCGCGTCTCGGTCCGTGGCCACATCTCCCTCCACCACGGCACAGCGGAGAGAGGTGCGCCCCAGGGTGTGCTCCAGCAAAGTAGTCTTCCCCGCCCCCGGAGAACCGATAAGGTTGAGAAACAAGATCCCCCGGGAAGCCATCTCCCGGCGGATCTCCCCGGCAACCCTTTCGTCCCGGGCAAACACCGACTGGCGAATCTCCAGGCGCCGGGTCATGGCCGATCCCCCGCCCCGCCGCCCTCGCGGCCCTTTGTCATATTCATGGCATCTAACCCTCTTCTTCCACGTCCACCGATAGGATCTCCCACTCCAGACCGGAGATCATCTCTCCTCCGGGACCGCCGCAGGCGGGACACCGCCCCCCCAGAGGGACTTCCCCGCCGCACCCCACACACCGAAAGAGGGCGGGCACCTCCTCGAGCTCCAAGGCCGCCCCGGCGAGGGGCGTACCCGGGATCGCCCCCTGAAAGCAAAACTCCAGCACCTCGGGCACCACCTGCCTCAGGGCCCCCAGACGCAACCGCACCCCCTGGATCCGCCCCCACCCCTCTTGCCGGGCCCTCTCTTCCAGGGCGGTCACCAGGGACTCCACCAGGGACAGCTCATGCATGGCCCTCCCCCCCCTACCCATTCCTCCCACGCTACGACACGAGGGGGAGCCTCAGCCCCCCCTCCCCGTATGGCCCCCATTCAAGGACCCCCGACGTCGAAAGGCCCTTCGAAGCTACTTATCGGGCTGCAGGAGCCCATATCCTCCTTCGTGCCGCCGGTAGACCACGTTGGTCTCCCCACTGTCCGCATTGCGGAAGACAAAGAAGCTGTGCCCCAGAAGGTCCATCTGCATGGTGGCCTCCTCGGCGGACATGAGACGGAAGGGGAAGCGCTTCACCTTGACGATGGTGCCCTTCTCCCCGGCGCCCTCGTCCTCCGCAGGAAGGATGGATTCGATGTCGAAGGAGATCTCCGCCAGCGCTTCCTTCGTTCGCGAATGGTCCTTGAGGGCATCCTTGTGGCGCTTGATCTGCCGCTCAATGTTCTTCAAGGATTTCTCAAAGGCCTTGCGGATGTCCGGGGCGTAGTCCTCGCCCCTCATGATGATGCCATTCACATTCGAAGTGATCTCCACCACGAACATACCGCGCCGGTGCTGCACTTCCACCTGGGTGTCGAGAATCGGATCAAAGAACTTCTCCAGTTTCCCGAGTTTCTTTTCCATGACGTCGCGCACCACGTCGGGCAATTCCAGGTTTTTCAGCACGTAACGGATATCCATAAAAACCCCTCCCATCGTGTGGAGCCCATGCTTCCACTGCTCCCCATTCTACCACAAACCGGCGAAAGCCGCACCACTGACCGCCCCCCGATCCTGTCTTCCCTCGGAAAAACATCTCCGTTCTCGCTGACATCACGGCAAAAGGATATCGCAAGGCAGGGCCTTCTCCTCCGAAAGAAAGGCCTAAAGCGGTGGCGCCGAGGGCCCCCTCTGGGCTATAATCCTTCCAGAATCTCTCCCAAGGAGGCTGGTGTTCAGTGAAATTATCCCATCGCGCCCTTCGCATGGAACCCTCCGCCACCCTGGCCGTGGCGGGCAAGGCCAAGGCCCTGGCGGCCCAAGGGAAAAGCGTCATCTCCTTCGGGGCGGGGGAACCCGACTTCGCCTCTCCCCCCAGCGCCCTGACGGCGGCCCAAGAGGCCATGGCCCAAGGCAAGACCCATTATACCGCCAGTTCGGGCATCCCCGAGCTCAAAAAAGCCGTGGCGGCGTACTATCAGGAACGTTTCGGCCTCACCTACGCCCCCAAGCAAATCCTGGTGGGAGCCGGGGCCAAGCCCCTGCTCTACGAGGCCCTGGGATGCCTGGTGAACCCCGGAGACGAGGTGATCATCCCCGCCCCCGCCTGGGTAAGTTACCTGGAGCAGGTAAATCTCTTCGAGGGAAAACCCGTGGTGGTGGAAACGGCCCCCTCGGGGTACCTTCCCACCCTGGAGGCCCTGGAAAAGGCCGTCACGCCCCGCACCGTGGGCCTGCTGCTCAACTCCCCCTGCAACCCCACGGGACAGGTCTACGGCGAAGAGCTCCTGCGGGGCATCGGGGAGCTGGCGGAACGGCATAACCTGTGGATCATCTGGGACGAGATCTACGAACGCCTGGTCTACGGCGACGCCCGCCACATCAACCCCCTGGAGCTCCTCCCCCACCTCGCCCCCCGGGTGCTGCTGGTGAACGGGGTGAGCAAGGCCTTCGCCATGACGGGGTGGCGCATCGGCTACGCCCTGGGCCCCGAAGCCCTCATCACCAAGATGGACGAGTTCCAGGGACACCTCACCTCCAACGCCTGCTCCGTGGCCCAGTGGGCCTCTCTGGGGGCGCTCCAAGGGGCCGAGGCCGACGTGGTGCGCATGCACCAGGCCTTCGCGTCCCGTCGGGAACTCATGATGTCCCGCCTCCGGAGTATGCCCCACATCAGCTTCCCCGAGCCCCGGGGAGCCTTTTACGTGTTGGTGGACCTGCGAAGCTGCCTGGGGCTCCAGAGCGCCACCCGAAGGCTCGATGACGACAGCGCCTTCTGCGAGGCCCTGCTGGAAGAAGAGCTCGTGGCGGCGGTGCCGGGGAGCGCCTTTCTGGCCCCGGGACATCTGCGGCTCTCCTACGCCAACGCCACGGAGGAGATCACCGAAGGCATGAACCGGCTGGAGCGCTTCCTGAAGAGTCTGAAATAACGTCCCCCGGCCCCTGGGCCGCAACGCACCGCCCTCCGAAAACGGAGCCGAGATGGCCCCCTCCGGAGGGCGGTTTTTTGCCTTTAGGGCACCCCATGCCACCGCGCCCCTCTCAAGGGCACCGGGGGCACCGGGAAGAAAACGACTCCCCCGCCAAAGGGGGTGCCTTCGGGTCACTTTTCCAGCACCAAGAAGACGCTCGAATCGTCCACCTCTTCGATGTGATACGGGCACCCCACCCCTTGAGCGAGGCGCTCCAGATCCTCCGCCCCGAACGTGGTGGCCCGGAAGCCATCCTGGCAGACGATGACCCCGTCCCGGGTTTTCTCCCAATCCAGGGGCCCCAGGAGCCCCTTCTCCGCCTGCTCGGCAAACCAGGCCAGCCGGTGCTCCCAGAACCGGGGGCTGTAGCTGCTGAAAAAAGCCCGCCCCCCCGGCACGAGGACCCTTAGGCTCTCTCGCACCAAGTGCAAGGGGTCTCCCTTCATGGCGGAGAGGCCATTTTGCAGGCCGAGCACCACGTCAAACTCGGCCTGGAAGGCCAGGTGGTGGGCATCCATGGTCCGCAGGGCGCAGTTCGGCACGTCCCGCAGGTACTCCTCCCCGAGGGCCACGGAATCCTCCGCGATGTCGATCCCCACGAGGGACGCCGCAAAGGGAGCGAGCTCCCGCAAGATACGGCCATAGCCCGCCCCCAGCTCCAGCACTCGTTCCGATCCCGTCAGATGGCCTCGGACAAAGGCGATCTCCGCGTCGAGATACTGGCGCACGCGCTCGATGTCGGTCTGGTAGACCAAAAGAAGCCTCGTGGCATGAAGGTGCTTTGCGTAGTAGTCGTCCATGCTATCTCCTCCCTTAAGGCCTTGTCCGCGCCTCGGGGCCACCTTAAGTGGGCCCCCTTCCCCCGCCCGGGGCACCGCCGTCAGCTCCCCGAGGCCAGGCCAAACCCCACCCCCAAAGACACCGCCCACAGGGCGCCCCCGAAGAGCACCCCTCTCCACCCCGCCCTTTGGAGCGCTGCGGCGCGCAGGCCGAGACCCACCAGGAAGAGGGCCTCCGCCATGAAGACCTTGCCCAGGGACGCCAGGGCGCCAAAGAGGGGGGCGAAGGGCAACGCCGAGGCGATGATTGACGCGAGCAAAAAAAGCAAGATAAAGGGCGGCACGGAAAACTTGCCCTTTCCTCCCTCCAGAAGGGACAGGGCGAAGACCAGGGGGGTGATCCACAGGGTGCGGGTGAGCTTGAGGATGGTGGCCGTCGAAAGGGCCCCGTCGCCGGCAAAGGCCGCCGCTCCCACCACCGAGCTGGTGTCGTGGATGCTCAGGGCGCACCACACGCCGTACTGTTCCGGAGAGAGGGAAGTCATCTTCGCCAGAAGGGGAAAGGCCAAAAGCGCCACGGTGTTCAGCAGAAAGACCACTCCCATGGCGACCCCCACTTCTTCGTCCCGGGCCTTCATCACCGAGGACACGGCGGCGATGGCGCTACCGCCGCAGATGGCGGTGCCCACGGTGATGAGTTTCGTGGTGGCAGGGGGCAAGGAGAAAAATCTCCGGAGGGCAAACCCCAGGGCAAGCACCACCCCAAGGCTCACGGCGGTCTGCCAGAATCCCTGGCTCCCCACGGCGAGGACCTGCCGGATATCGAGCCCAAAGCCGAAGAGCACCACCGCCGTGTTCAGAGTGATCTTGCGCCAGCTCCCGAGCTCCGGAGGCACGGCGGAGGGCCGAACGTTCCCCACGGCGGCGCCGAGAAAAAGGGCCATCCCCACGGCCCACGATTTCGTCAGGGGAAAGAGGGCCAAAAGGGCCACCAGACCGAGAAAAAATCCCAGCGTTGCCTTTCCTCGGAAGATCGCGCTCACCATCGTGCTCCTCTCTGGGGCCCGCCGTACCGCCGCCCCCCATCGTCGCCATCGCCGGGCGCTTCGGAGCAGCCTCCGGGGCTGCCCCATTCACCCCAAAGGCCCCCGCCGTGCCTTCGGAAAAAAGGGCGGACGCGCGTCGGAAGGGGACCCGCCCTCGCCAGAGCTCGGCGACGGATTTTTCCAATCCCTAGGTCGTGTTTTCGAATCACCGCCACCGGTGTATTTGGTAATCTAAAATCCCCCCAGGCAAGGGGCAAATGATCCTCGAAAAAGTACCCACCCCGCACATTTTCCCCTATCATCCT
>ENA-UPSM01000336-UPSM01000336.1-activated-sludge-metagenome-genome-assembly--contig:-NODE-336-length-68129-cov-8.437965_pt1 | contig 68129 bp, 62 predicted proteins | sample MGYA00238181_ERZ773283 | MGnify/ENA primary metagenome ERZ773283 (study PRJEB29023, sample SAMN05720199) | activated sludge metagenome | isolation source: Anaerobic digester | place: Japan... | reverse complement strand
TTGTCATAGACTTAATTATACGAGTTTTTACTCTATTAAACTAGTCTAGACCCTTGCATATTATTTATCTCGCTTTTGTTACATTATATCGAATAACTTTTGAAGGTATGCCACCAACCAACTTGCGTCCCAAATAAATCAATCCATGACTACCCAAGCACACCACTGATCTATAACCTTAAGTACAGTTAATTATTATCCCGCTTATATATTATCAGATTTGAAATGAGAAATGGAATATACCACAATCTTTCAGTTTTTGCACCATTAAGATTTGTAAATTTTGTCCAAGCGTCATCGCTTAAATAATTCACTCCGACATCATTTATTTGTTTTTTATGATTTCTATCTCTCATCTGCCATCTATACGACTTTAAATGAGGTTCAATGATTGTATTAATACAAGGAACTATTAAGCAATATGATTTACTTACTCGGTCAATTTCTGAGAGTATTTTAGAGATTTTTTCAATCGGTTCGATGTGTTCAAGTAAACCTATTGATATAGTAATATCAAAGCTCTTATCTGGAAATGACAATTCTTGTGCATCACAAAGTAACTGAGTTACATTATCTTGCTCTAAAGTGTATTTATCAATATCTACGCCTGTTATTTTTAAATTTTTGCGTCCATTCAGGAATTTGATAAAATCTTTACCTGTAGCACTACCAACATCAAGGATATTAAGATCCTTTTCAAGATCAATGTTTAGCAGATTTACGATTTTATTAAATCTTCTTTTTTTATAATAATGGGATAAGCTGGTACTCCACCAATACTCTTGTATATTCATCTATTTAATCGTCTATTGTTATTTCGTATTCTAATACAATAAAAGCTCTATGTAAACCTAATATTATGATTAATTTTAAAGTTTCACTAGTAGAGTTCAAATAAATCATTTGGTGTTCGCTAAAACATAAAGAAATGGTATAATTACAGATGATGATGAAATTAGTTTCACAATATAAACCCTCTCCAGATCAAGAGAAAGCAATTAGCACGATTGTTTCAAATATAGAAAATGGAGATAATCGACAAGTATTGCTTGGTGTTACAGGCTCTGGAAAAACTTTTGTTATGGCGAATGTTATTTCTAAGATGGATCGCCCAACTTTGATACTTTCTCACAATAAAACTTTGGCAGCTCAGTTGTACGAAGAGTTTAAAGAGTTTTTCCCAGAAAATGCAGTAAAATATTTTGTATCATATTATGATTATTACCAGCCTGAAGCTTACATCCCCAACAAAGACCTCTATATCGAGAAAGAATCAGACATCAATAAGCAGATTGAAAGATTTAGGCTTTCAGCAATGAATTCGGCGGTTTCAAGAAGAGATACAATCGTTGTCGCGTCTGTATCCTGTATTTACAATATAGGAGATCCTTCAAACTGGGAGAATCATGCTCTATACATTAAAACTGGTCAAAAAATTGATCTATCAAAAATAACTAGAGATCTTACATTCATGCAATATGCCAGAGCAACCAATGATTTCCAACCCGGTTTTTTTAGATTAAAAGGAGATGTATTAGATATTTATATGCCTTACGATGATTTTCCTGTAAGGATTGAACTCTTTGGCGATACTATTGAAAGGTTATCTTATATAGATGCACTGACTGGCCATAGGATGCAAGATTTGACAGAAGCGGAGATATACCCATCAAAATCTTTTATATTTGAAAAAGATGTTGTGGCACAAGCAGTTCAAAAAATAAGATATGACCTTGATGAGAGAGTAAAATTTCTAAAAAACATAAAAAAACCTCTTGAAGCAGAAAGATTACAACAAAGGACTAATTACGATATCGAAATGCTTGAGCAAATTGGATATTGTAAGGGTATGGAGAATTATTCTGCATATTTTGAAGGAAGAAAACCTGGTCAACCACCATTTACTTTGATGGACTATTTTCCTAAAGATTATTTACTATTTGTTGATGAATCTCACATCACAATACCTCAAGTTGGTGGTATGAGCGGTGGAGATAGATCGCGTAAGGATGTATTAATTGAATATGGATTCAGATTACCAAGTGCTCGTGATAATCGTCCATTGAATTTTGAGGAATTCACTCAAAGACAAGGAAATACAATTTACTGTAGTGCAACGCCTGCTCAATGGGAAATAGATGATAGTAATAAAAAAATAGTTGAATTACTTACTCGTCCGACAGGATTGATTGATCCAGAAATATCGATAAGACCTTCGGAAAATCAAGTTGATGATGTACTTACAGAAGTTAAACAGAATATTGCAAAAGGACAACGTGTTTTGATTACAACATTGACAAAAAGAATGGCAGAAGATCTTGCCGGATATATTGCGGATGCTGGTATAAAAGTACATTATCTACATTCTGACATAGATACTGTAGAAAGAGTTGATATCCTTCGAGATTTACGTCTTGGTGAATACGATGTTTTAGTTGGAATCAATTTATTGAGGGAAGGTATTGACTTACCGGAAGTATCTTTAGTGCTTATCCTCGATGCAGATCAAGAAGGATTCTTACGATCTAAAACTAGCCTTGTTCAGATAATAGGTAGAGCTGCACGACATGTTGAAGGTCGAGTAATATTATATGCTGACAAAATGACAGATAGCATAAAGTATGCTGTAGAAGAGACTAATCGACGTCGTAAGTATCAGATGGATTATAATGAGCGAAACGGAATAACTCCAACAAGTATTATCAAAGCTATACGAGAAAAACTTGTTGAAGATACTGAAAAGCTTGATGCTAAAGATGGCGTTTTTGATTACAAGGAGTGGATTAAAGATAGTAAACCGCCAGTAAAAGAGATTAAACGCCTTATTAAATCTTTAACAGAAAAGATGTTTGTTTATTCTGAAAATCTTGAATTCGAAAAAGCAGCATCAATCCGTGATCAGATCAAGGAACTAAAGAGTGAATTAGTTAGTGCTGCATAATCTTAATTAATGTTGTTGAATTATCAGCAGATATTTTGTATAATCACACCGACTTTAATATCAATAGATGGCGGTTGGATTATTTAGTTATTCAGGAAAACTTAACCGAAATATTGATGTTACTACGCTCTTTCTTAGATATTTGAATTTCTTTTACTGCTTATACTGCGGGATCGTCTAATGGTAGTCCCGCTGAGCGGGATTTGAAGCCGTGATATAATAGATTATGTATTTCGTTTACATACTAAAAAGTATCAGATTTGATCGCTATTACATCGGAAGTACAAATAATCTTGCTTTCAGATTAAGGGATCATAACGAAGGGAGAGTACGATCTACAAAGCATTATAGTCCTTTTACAATCAGATTGTTTGAAGAATATTCCACTCGCTCTGAAGCAGTATGTCGAGAGCATGAGCTTAAGAGAATGAAAAGAGGTAATTCATTTAAAAATTTACTGCGGGATCGTCTAATGGTAGGACACCGGCCTTTGAAGCCGTGAATCGTGGTTCGATTCCACGTCCCGCAATTTTTTTTTAGTCTTAGTATCTGGTATTTTGAGTGATATACACATATATGGTAAGCAAAGTGTTGAATAAGACTCCTGAGGAAATAGTTGACGATATATGTAAAGCGTATACAAATTCTCAAGGAATTTTTATAGAAAAAACTAACGCTGAAGATTATGTCCCCGATGCTGACAAAACAGTACAGATCCAATTTCTTTTTTGGATAATTCAAATGGATTATGCCACAAAGTCAAGCAAATTATATGAGAATGCAAATAGGCTTTATAAAACCAATACTGAATGGTTAAATCCCAACTTCTTTTTAAATATGCCAAATGCCGTACTTCTCGATTTTGTAAGAAAAAACTTTAAACCTCGTTATGCTAATGAAATTGTTAAAAGGTTTAAGGTAAATGCGAAATTGCTGAATGAAGATTATTCTGGGAAGGCAATAAATATAATTAGTTCATCAAACAGTGCACTAGAATTACTTTCTCGAATAAAGCGATTTAGAGGTTTCGGGGATAAGCTTGCAAATTTTCTTGTTAGAACATATATAGATTTACTCAAATTATCATATACAGATATTGATCAAGTGCTTCAACCAGTCGATATACACGATGTAAGATTAACTTACGAATGGGGATTTATTGATAGTATGAAAATGACTCAACAAAACATTAAGTTTGTTAAGGAATTATGGTCTGAAGCCTGTAAAAAAACTCGCTGGAGTTGGATAACATTTGATAAGGCACTTTGGCTTATCGGATCCAAGGGTCAAAGAACGGATGATTATATAAGTGATTATCAAACTAATCTTGGCTTATAAAAAAAATAATAAATTAATGTTGGGTAAACAATCATTGAAAAGGGTTCTTATCTATTCGTTTACGAATTTTCCGTATAAGCATTTATTATCAAGGAGCGTAGACTTCATTTTCCATCATTTTAACAACGATATTGAACAGTTTAGTTTATTAATAAAAGAGAAAAATCCGGAATTAATAATTGGGATTGCATCATCACGATCACGTAATTCTTATTTTGAATCAAGTGCTGTAAATATATTTAACAAAAAGAGGAAAATCGACAAAAATGGTGTTCCCAAATATTTGCTTGACTACCCTACTCACGGTTTCGATCGAATTATTGTCAATAATGGTTATACAGATAGTTTTTGTAATTGGACTATGTATAAGATAGCACAGCTAATTGATGGGACAGAAACGAGTTTACAATTTATACATATAAATCAAAAAGATATTGAGGTTTTAAATCAATATCTAAATGAGCTATAATGAAGTGTTGTCCGTTTATAAGCATTATTAGTGCACGATTTATTTATTTATTTGTTTTATGGCAAGATCAATAAGAGAGCAATTTCCCGAACTTAGAGATATTGTAATCAAAGTAATACTTAAAAATCATCCCGAAATCGAATTAGGTTTACCTTCTGAGCAACTCAATAACTTTGTATATAAAGTAAAGTGCAAGGATGATAATGCTTTTTTGAAAGTTGGCTTCAAGTCAACAATAAATCCAGAGAGTCGGTTTCTTAAGGGGAATCCAGAGTTTTCATCTTTCCGAATACAAAATCTATTATTATCAGGCGAAATATCCCAGGACATTATCAACAATTCTTTCAAAACTTCAGATAATGTTCCTATACTTGATGAAGACATCAAGTATATTGTTACTCAGGAGGTGGATGGTCAGAAGCTTTCTTTTGCAGATCATAATGAATTTGAATATACCAATTCTAAAATACTCGAGATTGTTAAAGAAATTGACAGCCTAGAACTCAAATCAAATTTATCGATATTACCAAATAATAGCCTTAATCCAACAAAAGAATTTCTTGAAGCAATGAAGTTAAAGCAGGAACAGTTCTTAACGACATGGATATCCAACTCACAACTTAAGTATTCGGAGATTTATAACTTTGCCATTTCCAAGTTAAAATCATTTACGCTCGGATCACCATTTGAAAGTGGTGCTTCTCACGGTGAGTTGAATTTTAATCATATTTTTATTGAAGAAATTCCCAAAATTAAGAATCAGACATTTATTATGCCACAATCAAAAAAAATAAGCTTTGAGGTTAAAATTAATAGCGTATCACCAGCTATACCTATTCAAGAACCTAGCATTACGATTATAGATTGGGGAAAATTTTCTTTTTTTAGATTTCGGTATTTTGATTTAGCTGAATACCTTGCAAGAATTCTTATCGAAAAGAACATGCTTGATGATTTTATTTTAATACTAGATCAGTTTAAAGCTAATTTCGAATTCGATGAAGATACCTTTATGTACTCTTTGATGCATAGAATTATTGGTACAATATATGAGGTTAATCACGATTGTAATAAAGAAATCAAACCTTGTTTAACTGAAAAGGCTTTATTACAAATCATTAAAAGCATTAAGCATTAAATATTTAATTTTTTTAATGGGTGCAGCGTTATGGAAAATACTGAAAAGAAAAAGGGAAATATAAGTCTACCTCTAATCTTATTAATAGTTTCTCTGTCAATTCTATTGATATTAATTTTAACTGTCTTTAATAAGGAAAATGATTCTCCTTTTGATGAGAGCTTATATCTTAAAAAAGAAATACTACAACCGAGAACGCTTACAGATAGAGAAGTCCCAACAGAAGAGGATATCTGCGTAATAAATGAAGGCAAAATAATAGAATGTAAAATTCTTTCTTCTTCAGGTAAGTATATTTTTCTAAAGCAGGTGACTGCTATGGATGATAGCGTTTCAGAAATTGAATATATTGAGACCTGGAGTAACATTTCTGAAAGCAATTGGGAACTTACAGATCTACTCTATCGTTTTAAATGCCATGAAAACCGTGGCCATGCCGACTGGGGAACTGATCCTTGTTTGTAATTTTTATGCTCTATTCTCAGGCATAATATTTGATTTATAGACAAAAATTAATTAGCACACATTTTATTAATCTCATAACTGATACTATTTTCTTGTATTTATGTTATAATTAAGTATATGCATGATGACCAATCCCAATTGCGAGTGCGAGTGCAAAATAGGAATCTATCGAAACACTCTCCTTATCTTCTAGGAATATAAATGAAGAAGCTTATGTTGGTAAGCATCAAGGTGCGTGCAGCGATGTATGCATAAATCAAGGTGGTATCGCGTATTTCAAATTACGCCCTTGTAAATAGTATTAACATTTTTTGGTTATACTATTTATGGGGGCGTTTTTGCTTTATAATGGGATATTATAAATATTGTTACACGAACTTAATAATAATTAAATTTATATTTTACATATATGAAATATTCTAGATTATTCGGAAAAACAGTTAGAGAGGAGCCTAAAAATGCTTCAAATATTTCACACAAATTATTGTATAAAGCCGGATTTATTAGAGAATCTGTTGCTGGCAGATACTATTTCTTGACGCTAGGAAATATTGTTAGGAAGAAAATAATGGCAGTAATAAAAGAAGAGATGGATAAAGCTGGTGCGCAGGAAGTTCTTGCCCCTACCCTACACCCTCTTGAATTATGGGAAGAAACAAATCGTGTTAGTTCCTCGAACTTTGAATTAATGACTGTAAAAGATCGTAGGGGTGTAGGTTTTGCACTTGGTGGTACTGCCGAAGAGATGATTGTTGATCTTGTACGAAAATTTCAGATAAGCTATAGAGATTTGCCATTTAATCTATACCAATTTTCAACAAAATTCCGAGATGAGATTAGAGCAAAAGGTGGTTTGATAAGGGCTCGTGAATTTACTATGAAAGATGGATATTCGTTCCATGCTACTGAAGAAGACTTTGATAAGGAGTATCAGAATATGTCCGATACATATTCCAGACTTTTTTCTAGACTTGGGCTCGATACAATTCCGGTACCTGCAGATAATGGTTATTTCGGAGGTGATTATTGTCATGAATTCGATGTGTTGTGTGATGGAGGTGAAAGCTTATTTTTTACAAATGAAGACGGTTCATATATTGCGCATGAGGATATTGCTGAGTTTAAACTTGAGGATATGAATCCTGATGAAGAAATATTACCCATGGAGATTATCGAACAACCAGAATGGGTTAAAACAATGGACGATAACCAAAAACACTATGGTCAGCCTATATGGAAGTATTTAAAAAATGTCGTATACAAAAATCGTGTAACTGGTGAAATAATCATAGCTTCAATTCGTGGTGACTTAGATGTGAATAAGAATAAATTGGAGCATGTATTAGATGCAGTAGGACTTCTAGACGATGCTTCAGATGAGGACTTGGAGTCAATAGGCACTAAGTCAGGATATGTGCATTGTTGGGGCAATACAGACAGCCGTGTTAAGTATGTAGGGGATAACTCTCTTCGTACTGTCAGAAATTTTATTGGTGGTCAAAAATCCGATGATAAAGATAGTATTAATGTAAATTATGGACGAGATTTTGAGCATGATATTACAGCTGATATTGCACTTGCGAAGGAAGGATTTTACGATCCTCAAGGAAAATCTAGATTAACACTTAAGAAAGGCTTAGAGGTTGGAAATATCTTTCAGCTTGGGCAACATTATCCTAAATTGATGAAAGGCACAGAATTCGATGATGCTGATGGAAAAACTAAAATGTATTACATGGGTTGTTACGGTATTGGTGTGGAGCGTACTTTGGCAGCAATAGTCGAATGTCATAATGACTCAAAAGGTATTATTTGGCCTGATGTTGTATCTCCTTTTAAATATCATTTAATATCAGATAATGATCCTGAAGCTATAAAATTAGCTGAATCAATTTATGAAAAAGTAAAAGATGATTGTTTGTGGGATGAACGATCAAACTCAATGGGTGAGAAATTTGCAGATGCTGATCTAATAGGTTGCACATATCGGATTGTATGTTCAAAAAGGAGTATGCAAAACGGTGGTCTTGAAGTAAAAAGAAGAGATTCTGATCAAATAAGGTTTGTGAAGGATATTAACGAGCTTTTATCAGAGACAGAATAGCGTTACATACGATATTTACAATAATATTAGTGCCAGACTAATAATATTTACTGACTATTATTTATTTTATATTCTATTTATGCTTACAAAGAATGAGGCTATTTTATCTATCATTAATAAACCTATTCTTAATGGTGATAAATGGCAGATATTAAGTAAAAAATTCACATATGAAAATGGTAGGCTACTTTCAAAGCATGAGATTATCTCATATATCAATGCCTTGTCTTCAGAGCAAAGAGCTAATGTTTATTTGAATAATCCTAAGCTTAAGTCGTTATTATCAGTAAAAAGAGTTCGATCAATGTCAGGGATTGTCCCTATCACAATTTTTACTAAACCTTATTTTTGCAGTGGAAATTGTGTATTTTGTCCCACAGATAATACTTTACCTAAAAGTTATCTTTCCGATGAACCTGCAGTTCAGAGAGCTATTGGACAAAATTACGATCCTTATTTTCAGATTATTCGCAGGCTCGAATCGCTTCGAAACAACAATCATTCAACCGATAAAGTAGAGATAATAATATCGGGTGGCACTTGGGACGATTATTCGTTTGAATATAGAGTCGATTTTATTAAAAAAATTTTTATTGCATTAAACCATCTTGATTTGAATAAATATGCAACTTACTCGTTGGATGAATTACAAAGCATCAATGAAACTGCATTATCGCGTTGTGTAGGTATGTCAATTGAAACAAGACCCAACAAAATATCTATCGATAGTATTAAAGAATATCGTAAATTTGGAGTTACTAAGGTCCAACTTGGAGTACAATCTATGAATGATCAAATACTGCTTGCCAATAATAGGATGCATACAGCTCAAGATACTTTTGAAGCAATCAATCTTCTAAGAATAAATGGATTTAAGATTATGGTCCACTGGATGTGTAATCTTTATCAAGCAACAATCGAAAAGGATTATGAAGACTTTAAATCATTATTTGATAAAAATACCGGAATTTATCCTGATGAAATGAAGATATATCCTTGTGTGCTTGTTGAAAAAACTGCACTATATGAGCTTTATAAGAAGAATAAGTATAAACCATACTCAACAAGCGATTTAATTGAACTTCTTGTAAAATGTAAACGAATTGTTCCACCATACACTAGAATATCTCGATTATTTAGGGATATTCCTACTAATAATATTATTGCAGGTACTACGCTTACAAACCTTCGTGAATACGTGCTTAAGAAAATGCACCAAGATGGTTTTAAATGCAATTGTATAAGATGTAATGAAATTAAAGAAGAAAAACCTTCTATCAGAGAGTTAACATTAAATACAGTAGAATATAATACTAATAATACAATAGAGTTTTTCTTATCTTTCCGAACAAAACACGATAAAATTGCAGGCTTTCTACGTTTATCAATATTGAATAATACTAAACAAGCGAATAAAACTATACTAAACAGTATGAATGCTGAACTAATTGAAGATTTTGATTGCTGTATTCGAGAATTACATGTATATGGCCCAAGTGAACCGATATCGATAACACAAAATAGTGATTCTCAATATACACAGCATAGAGGAATTGGAACTCAATTACTCAAGGAAGCAGAAAAAATAGCTTTATCCTACAATTGCAAGAAACTCGGAGTTATTTCTGCCGTCGGTACACGACAATATTACATGAAAAGAGGCTTTGAGTTTACTGGTGAATATGGATATGGAATTAAAGCATTAATTCTCGCTAGTTAAAAACTTTTCGTGATATTTCTCGATAAGTGAATATACACAACCACAATAATTCTGCTTATAAAACCCGCCTGTCTTTACATCACAGCAATCCTCTGAAGGTATTATGAGCTTGATATTCTGATTCGATTTAGTCTCAATTAATTCTTTCGAAATCTCTATTATTGACTCATGATCCATGTAGTGACTTGTTAATAATGTCGAAGTAAAGTAAGTAAACATATTGTGAAAAGCATAATCAATACTCATGCCTAATCGCAATCTCCAACATGATACACACCTATTCGTAGAAATATCTGAATCCGCATTACTTGCTTTTTTAAGTGCATTAAAATATTGTTTTGGAGACCAATCTGCGATAACAATTTTAATATCTTTTTCCTTACATACAGCTTGAATTGCACATAATCGAGCTAGATATTCTGACCTTGGATGAATATTAGGATTATAAAAATATACAACCTTATCCAATTCATCGATTTGGCTGTCTGTAAGGATCTTTGAAAGGCAATCTGCACAACATGCATGTATTAGTATTTTATTGTTATCACTTGATTTATGATTATTCATAATTTGTATTCTCAGCTAAATAATCAATTTCGTTACAATTAGGTTAATTACAAACGGTACTGATTTCTTGGTCTATTAGTTTAAAAGCCTCTTCGTAAGATTTTGCACAGAGCAAATTATATTGTAAGTTGTTTTTTGATTCAAGAAATTTAAGAAATGTTACGATAACCTTCTTGGCAGATGCATATGCACTATCAGAAGATCTAAAAAAACCTGATATAAGTAATTGATGGTTTTTCAAATAATAATAAAGTGCAGATAAACGACTTAATCTATCAGGTTTTATAAATGCATTATAATTTCGACCTATCATTACTCCAAACAAATCATATTGTGACTGTTTTTCTTTGGCATCTTCAATTGATATAATATCGCCGTTTCCGATAATTTTCGTTTGTAGGTTCTTGCGTACCTCACCTATCCTTTCCCAGTTTGCATTTCCTGTATAGCCTTGCGCAAAAGTCCTTCCATGAAGTGTAATATAACTTAGGTCTTGTTTATCAAGTAAAGATAACCATTCCTCTGCGATATCTGTTTCAAACCCTAAGCGAGTCTTTACAGAAATTGTAAAATCTTTACCTATATTTGAGGAATTAACAATATTTTTAACCTGATCAATAATCTCAATTGCAATCTCAGGAGTTTTGATTAATCCCGCGCCTTCCATACGCCGTGCAATTTTCTTTGCTGGACAACCCATGTTTATATCAACACCATCGTATCCCAATTCAATAATTTTTGATGTAGCCTCTGCAAATAATTTAGGATTTTTACCATATAATTGAGCCATCTGTTTACCTTTATAGGCACTCTTGAAACTTGATAAAAAACTATCAGAGTCTGAAGAAGATATATTGTATTTCTCGAACAATTCTTTATACGTAGATAATGCCTTTTTTTCATCATTGGGAGTAGTTAGTAACTTGATCATTGCTCTGTTAGCTGATCGAATATCTCGGTGTAGAGCTTCTACATTGATAAACTCGGTAAATATGATATCTGGTGTATATTTAATAAAATTCTCTCCACTTGCAAGAGTTTTTCGCAAAGCTATATCAGTAATACCATCCATTGGTGCTACAGAAATGTTGATTTTTTGCATGACTTATTATAGAGTAAAAATGTATTATTAGTAAGGTTCCGTTTTCTTTTGATATAAACTGCCAAAATATGCACATTCCCTTTTTTAGAAAAAATAGCAAAACTGAGAAAAATGATCTTAAGGCGCAATCGTTAGCAAATGCTCAAAAAGCCTTAGGTTTCAAAAGAAATTCAAGCACTCATAAGGAAAACGATAGAAATAATAAAGTAACTAAAGATGAAGATGGCGTTGATTTACATAAATATACTACTATTAAGAAGGATCACATTATTTTTGGAAAGCAAAGTACAAATTTACAGAAAAAATCACATAGATCTTCAAATAAACTTCAAAATGTATTAGATAGAGAAAGTTCAAAGGTTGATAACAATTTTATTAAAAAGTATCAAAAATCTTGTACTGGTAAGGGCGCGTCTAACCGCGAAAAATTTGTTAAGCGAAAGAATCTTCTTAGGAAATCCATAACCATTTTAATCATCATACTTTCTCCGTTTCTGCTCGCAGCATTTATTTATTTTGCAATTCAAACTGTTTTACAAATTCGTGATAATGATAATACTGATAATTTAATAACTGGACAGGTATATGGATTTGCCGACATACCTGTGTATCCAGGTTCCTCTTTTATCTTTGAGAATTATGAAGACTCTACAGAAGTTAAAGAGTTTATTTCTGCTGGTTATTCAATATATAGATTATCTCCTGGTACAGTATGGACTGATGTTGAAAACTTTTATAATGAGCAACTGCAACAATTAGGCTGGGAACAAGTAAAGGATGTCCCGAGGAGTGATAATAGTATGAAATATGGTAAATATTTTGTTAAAGAAGGTATTGGTTTAAGAATATATACAGAAATTGATGACATTGTATTCCAAAGAGTATCTGAGACTGATGCAAGAGAAGGACTAAAGCGTGTAGTTGACGCAGAGAACACGCGTAAACAAGCTATCAAGCAAAATAGTACAGTTTCTTTGTTACCTGATTATCCATGGCGTTTAGAAATGCCTGGAAGTTATGTAGTCACCTATACTTCATCTAATGTGAGTACTATTCAGAAAGCTAAAATTACGATGATTGGTGATACTGAAAACTTTGTAGAGATAATCCCTTTTATTACATATGATGGGAGATTGTATGATGAACATTTATTTGATTACACAAGTCAAAATAATATCTCGATTGTCAACTCACAAACATATCTATTTTCTGATTTGATAGGTCTTAAAGCTCAATTAAAGTCAGAAGATGATAAAAATATGGTTGCATACGTGATTAACTCTCCGCGAGATAATGTTGTATTCATTTTTTACGGTCCAGCTGATGCTAATTCGATCATGGATTTCCTCGTTGAGAATATAGTTCCAATGAATATTAATCGATAACAATTATTTCCTTTGACAGTAATAAACTAATTCTAATTAGATTTATATTTTGTTGACAAGTAATTCATAATATTAATTGCAGTAGAACGATTTTTAATAGTAATGGTTAGTTCTTCAACACTTGTTTTAAGTATATCTTTAGGAGATTGATATTTTTGTTTCAAAATCTTTTTTATCTGTGGACCGACTCCAGATATTTCGTCATAAACTGATTTCTTTATTCCTTCTCTTTTAGCATTTCTTGAAAGCTTTATAACAAATCTATGAGCTTCATCTCTCAATGATGCAATAATTTCTGGATTCCTAAGATTAATCTGCCTTATTTTTGGTGTCAGCGAATCAGTATTAAGACTGAGTTTATCATATATCCAAAATTCATCATGCAATCTTGAACCCTTTCTTTTATATTTTCGACCCTTTGAAATACCAAGTATACCAATATTATTATATTTATTTACAATATCGTATATTGCGAGAAGCTGATTAGGACCGCCATCTATTACTATTAAATCAGGGATATCACCAAATTCTTTGTCTTCTATTAATCTCAGACGCCTCTGTATAACCTCACGCAATGACGAATAATCGTCACCAGTATTCTCAATATTTATTTTAAATGAACGATACATTTCCGACCGAGGATATCCATCAACTGAAACAACCATTGATCCATAACCATTCTTACCAGCTTGATGTGAAATGTCATAACATTCAATTCTTTTAATATGATCTATCTCAAGCTGCTTTGCAATTGCATTAAGTTTCTCTTGTTTATATGCGGAATATTGTAACTCATTAGTTGAAAGGTCTAATCCTGTACTTCTACTTACATATTTTAAATCATTAATTTTATCGCGCAGTAGTGCGGCTTCCTCAAATTTTTCGTTTTTGGCGAGATAATCCATTTCCTTTTGGAGGCGATTAATAATGTTAACTCGCTTGCCTTGTAACACCGAAATTAGTTCTTTGATAATTTTGCGATAATCTTTTTTATTTATCTTTCCGATGTTGGGACCAGCGCAAAGTCCTATTTGGTAGTACATCTCTTCTTCTTCTTTGCTTTTGCAATTACAAAATGGAAAGACTTTACGCAAATACCGATATACTCTTCGTACTGAGCTTCCATCAGGATATGGCCCAAATAACTTACCTTTCTGGTATTCTGTTTTTGTAATGCTTCTAACCACTTTCACTTTTGGGAATTGTTCGTTTGTGGATATGTAAATCCATGCAAATGATTTATCATCCTTTAGTTCGATATTGTATTTAGGTTGATATTGTTTTATTAATGCTGCTTCAAGAATCAATGACTCAACTTCATTAGTAGTTGATATGTATCCTATTTTGACGATTTTCGGAATCATTGGAATAATGTGTGGCCTATCTAAATGATCGTTTTTAAAATAAGAACTTACTCGATCCTTAAGAGATAAAGCCTTTCCAATATACATTAATGTGTTTTCTTTATCATAGAAGCGGTATACACCTGGTAATCGGGGTAATAGATCATAATCTGATTGGTTTACGAAAATTTCTTCTGACATTCTTCGATTTCTGCACATTTAGCTACTTTGTTGTTCAGGACAACAGTTTTAACTTCATCACCTTGCAATGAAATGATTTTTACTGGTATATCTCCTGGATGGTCTTTAATGATTTGCTTCAAGTCTGATATGTCACCCTCAGTATGATCATCTCTGATTTTGAATATTATACCACTAAAATTGTTACTATGTTTCTCTGGATCTAGTGCTTTTGCCTTATCTAATATTACACTTACGACATCTTCACGATATTTCACACGCCCAACAAACAGAATAGGAATGTTTTGTACAAATTCATCTTTAATCTTTTCATAGATACGTGGGAAAGCGACTATTTCTGTCATTCCTGTCATATCTTCAATACTTAATATCGCCATATTATCATTGTTTTTAGTCGTTATTCGTTTAATTTTGTTAATAATTCCACCAATTACAACAAAATCATTTTCATTTCTATTCTTTAATTCTGCGACAGGGACAACATGCTTTTCTTTAAAAATCTCATCAAAATCATTCAAAGGATGATTGGTCATGTATAAACCCAACAACTCTTTTTCCCACTTTAATTTTTCAAAATCTGAGAGCTTTGGGGCTTCTGGAATTACTGATGCCACTTCAATATTAGATAGTTTCGTACTTCCGTTTCCAAAAAGATCAATCTGTCCTTCAGTGAAATTACTAATTTGTTTACGATACTTATCATATAGCGACTGTAATGTTGCTATTAAACTCTCACGATTTCCCCAATGATCTAGTGCTCCTGCCTTAATCAGATACTCTATAGCTTTGATTGCTACCTTTCGAGTAATTGCTCGATATATAAAATCATCAAAATTCAAATATTCTCCATTTTCATTACGTTCTTCCACTACTGATTTAGCCGCATCCTCACCAAGATTCTTAATACCTGCTAATCCGAATCTAACATTCTTTTCTTCCTCTAGAGCAAAGTAAAAATCACTCTTATTTACGTGAGGTGGTAGCACTTTTATTCCAATTCTCTTACACTCTTCCATGTCTATTACAACACGATCAAACTTTTCAAGATCACTTTCCAAAATTGAAGCCATAAACTCAATAGGATAGTGTGTTTTCAAATATGCCGTCCAATATGTAACATACGCATATGATGCTGAATGAGCTTTATTAAAACCATAGTTTGCAAATTGAACTAATCGTTCCCATAGCTGTTCTATCTTCTCTTTATCAAATCCATGTGCTGTTGCACCATCGATGAATTTCACTTTCTCCTGATCCATAATCTCCATCTTCTTTTTACCCATAGCTCTACGAAGCATATCAGCAGCACCCATCGTATAGCCTGCAATATCCACTGCAATCCTGATAACCTGCTCCTGATAAGTAATAACACCATTTGTAACTTTCAAAATTGGCTCTAATTCAGGAATCAAATATTCGATTTCTTTCTTTCCCTTTTTAACTGCAATATATTCCGGAATAAACTGTAGAGGTCCAGGTCGATATGCTGCCAAAATATAACTTATTTCCTCAAGTGATTCTGGTTGTAACTCTTTTACAAGTCTCTTCATGCCCTCACTTTCCATCTGAAAAACGCCTACAGTATGTCCATCTTGAATCGTTTTATATGTTTCTTTATCATGAGGATCGATAGACATAAGATCAACCTTTATTCCCTTACTTCGTTCGATCATTGACACCGTTTTACCTATAATGCTTAGGTTCCTTAATCCAAGAAAGTCGTATTTCATTAAACCTATGTCTTCAGTATCAGACATCTCATACTGCGTCATACCCATACCTCCACCATGAGCATCCTTCTGAATCGGACAATACTCTACAAGTGGCTCTGGAGTAATAATAATACCGCACGCATGTGTAGAAACTCCTCGATGAACACCATTTAACTTCCTTACATAATCAGCTAATTGTAATATCTCTGGAGACGAATTAATAATTGCACTAAATTCCTTATCGTGCTCCAACATGTAATCAATCGGCTTACTCTTTCCAAATTCAATAACTACCATTTTGGAAAGCTTGTCAGCTATCATTAGATCTATTCCAAGTACACGTGCTATATCTCTGATAGCTTGCCTTGTTTGTAGCTTGCTAAATGTACCTATCTGCTTAACATTATCTTCACCGAACTGGTTTATTGCAAAATCGATTACTTCATTTCTACGTTCATCAGCTATATCGATATCAAAATCAGGTGGCGAATCTCTTTCAGGGTTGAGAAATCGTTCGAAATAAAGTTCCCACTTAATTGGTTCAACGTGCGTAATACCTACAGAATAAGCTACTGCAGAACCGCATCCTGAACCTCTCATACCCACAATAATACCATTATCTCTACAGAATCTTACAAATGAGCGAACAATCAAAAAATAATCATCATATCCCTTTGAATGAATTAAATCTAATTCATAATCTAAGCGGTTTTTTAGATCCTCAGTTAATTCTCCATATTTTGACGGAGCGTTGTCGTAGGTTATTTTCCGTAAATATTCTCCTGATGTTACATCTTCTGCTTTGTCAGTAAATATTGGCTGTACCCGACCCCATTTTATATTATATTGTTCAACTTTATCTGCTATAACTTGTGTATTCTCAATAGCCTCAGGGATATCCTTAAACAAATCGACCATTTCTTCGTCTGACTTCACATAGAACTCTTGAGATTCTAATTTCATTCTGGACGGATCGTCTAATGTTTTTGAGTCCCTTATACACCAGAGAATCTCCTGTAAGACAGAATCCTCTTTACTCAAGAAATGACTATCACAAGTTGCAATTACAGGTATAGAATATTTCTTGGAATATTCTATTAGCTTTTCATTAACTTTTTCCTGGATATCTAAACCATTTCTTTGTAATTCGATGTAAAAATCGTCTTTAAATAATTCATAATACTTTTCTAGATTCTCAATGGCTAGCTTTTCGTTGTTATCCATTAACGGCTTAGAGACAACACCTTGTAAACATGCTGTAGAACAAATTAATCCTTTTGAGTACTCCTTTATAGTGTCAAAATCTACTCGAGGTTTATAATAAAAACCTTCAATATGAGATTTAGAAACCAATTTGATAAGATTTTTGTAACCCTCAAGATTCTTAGCAAGGAGTATTAGGTGATTATACTTATTATCTATACCATACTGCTTACTAAACATTGAGCGAGGACTTACATATATTTCGCAACCGATAATTGGTTTGATTCCTGCTTTCGATAAACCACCATAAAATTTATTGGCAGCATACATATTACCATGATCTGTTATTGCGCAAGCCTTAAAACCTTGAGCGGTAAGCTTATCAAAAAGAGGATAAAGCTGTATTACGCTATCCAACAACGAATAATCTGTATGTAAGTGCAGATGTGTAAACACGGTTTTGAAATGAAACTTCTAAATATTATTCTATTCTACATATTCCAGTTTGGTATGTAAATTGTTATACTTGAGAAATGGATAAAAAGCAACCTAACATTTTAAAATTTATTATTTTCTTTATTCTAATCGTATCTATTGCAGGTGTATACATGCTATTTATCTTTACGCCTATTAATAATTTTGCGACATCTGTGCAAAGTAAATTATTGAGTAAAGCTTACAAACCAACTCAAGAATCTATATACCTTAGACCAATTACAGATCCTGTACTAACAGAATCCTGGGCATATAATATTATTGAGGAAGAAAATGTTTTAAGTACTTCAGATCAGAATAAATATATCACAACGGATCCTCGAGTAATTGCTATGCGACGATTTTTACAAGATTACAGATCACCAATGTATCCCTATGCTGAAATATTTATAATGGAAGCTGATAGAACAGGTCTAGATTGGAGACTGGTTGCAAGCATATCTGGTGTGGAATCTGCTTTCGGTAATATTATTCCCTTGAATTCTAATAACGGTTGGGGATGGCGTGGAGGTCCAGGTGGTGACTGGAGCATGTTTCCCACTTGGAAAGAAGGTGTTACTACTGTAACTGAGGGATTAGCTTATGGCTATGGTACAACTCTTACTCCTAGCCAAATTGAACCAACTTATTGCCCGCCTTGTGGTCAGGATCCAGCTCATGCTTGGGCAAATGGAGTACAAAAATATATGAACGAACTACAGTATTATTTAGATAATCTTGAAAATATATAATCTAAAGGTTATAATCGAACATGTTTAAAATCATAGCAAAAATAGTTTATACAATACTCGTCTTAATAGAAACTCTTATCGCTATTAGGTTTGTTCTAAAGCTTATCGAGGCATCTTCTGGTATTAAACTAGTTGATATAGTTTATAGATACTCCGACTTTTTTCTTAGTTTCCTAAATGGTATTGTACCTCCAGAAACGATTTGGTTTGGTTTTCATATCGATTTATTAGCATTATTAGGTTTAGGTTTCTATATGATCTTAGCATTTGTTGCAATTGAATTAATTAGAGCTTTTTCAAACTAATGATATTAGACATCAAAAGAAATATTGGATTTTCAGTACAGATTATCGATAATCAAATTAAAAGTGCAGATCTTAAATTCAGAAAAAGCCTTTTAATTAAAATCTCTTCTCTGCGTAAACAGATACTAAATAATGAAGTGCAGCTTCCTGAGAATATATATCGTAAATATTTACGTGGCGACATACATGGAATTCTTTCTAACAAGGGAATCGCGATGAACATCATAATGGTTTATCCAGGCATGATAGGTATTGAGTATTGCAAGACATTATGCTCGAGGATATTGAATTATCCCAAGATTCTAGAGTGTGTTTATGGTGCAGGATTGTTTATTCTTTACAAATATAATATTGACTACACACTTGACACAATTATTTTACGCGTTAAAGCTGGTTCAAAAGTCATCCTGCCTTGTGGATACGCATACTCAGCAATAAATACCAGGAAACAAAACTTTATTTTTGCAGAATTTCACTCAAATAAAACTAAGAGTAAGGTGATCTCAAATGAGAAGAATGGCGCACCATATTACATAATTGCTAAGAATTCTCGCTTGGAAATTGTAAGAAACCCAAATTATAAAAATATTTCTAAGTATAGAAAAGTTGATATGAAACCTGTATTATTAAAGTACGGGATTTCAGACAAAACCCCAATTCTTAAACAGATTCTTAGAAAGTATGAAAAATTTGAATGGTTATTCACACAAGATAATTTTACAAAAATTTAACGAATTATTTTCATTTGTTCGTGTTGCTTCGCTAAGTATTGTATTTATTCTTGCTGTAAGTATTTTCTCATTTACATTATTAAGTCATACATTCGCATCAAATGTAACTGAAGAGATCGGGATTAAATATTCACTTGCAGAAAAATACACTGATATCATATATGAAGTTAGTTTTACCGCAACAAATAATCAAACGACAGTATTAGATTATTATACGCTTACAATTCCACAGACTGAGATATCTGCTGATTCACTCCAATGTAATGGAAGAACTCAAAATCATGATACATATAAACAAAGCAATTATTCAAATATTACATTGTCACTTGATGGCTATATATTGAAACCAGGAGACAAATTAAATTGTACTTTTCAATACCGGTTAATAAACGAGAATACTCAAATAGATTTTCCCGCCAAATATGCTGATGGTTTTGACACTAAGTATATTGAGATTACCTATCCTTCTTCCTGGGGGGAATTAGTTTTCTCCTCAATTAAGCCACAAGAGAATATTAAAAACGCTAACTCATACAAAATTACCTTCTTAAATCCGCAGATAACAAATATCAGAATTTTGCTAGGTAACTCATTAAAATATAAATATACAATTAGTAAGGAATTAACTAATACCTCAGATATTACACTTACCAATGAAATTCCTTTGCCCGTTGCGACTTCACGTCAAATGGTTTCAGTAGATTACATAGATCCGCTACCTAATAATTCGTATCAAGATATAGATGGTAATATTTTTCTCGTATATGATGTTCAACCATCAAGCAAAATTCAGGTAAATATTAGTGGCAATGTGATGTTAGTTGACAATAGTGATACAAATTCAATAGATGACGAATCCAGCTCTATTGTAGATTACTGGGACTTACAGTCAGAATCAGAAATTAATCGTATATCTCTCTATTTAAATCAGAATCAGGTTGAAATAAAAAAGAATTATGGCCTCTACAAAGCCCTGTACCGTTATGTAATTGATCGTTTATCTCCTACAAGCCAAGAGTCATCTTCAGTAGAAAATCCATTACGTGGTGGCGTAGAAGGAGCTTTATCAAGGAAATCAAGTGCAATTTCAGAAGATTATGTGGATTTTTTAATTGCACTGTATAGGGAGCATGGTATCCCTTCAAGGATGTCCTTAGGTTATGTATATTCTCCGGATAAAAATAAAAATGGTTTCTTTCATTCATGGGTTGAGTATTTTGATCAGAAGAGTGACTGGAGAGCAATCGATCCTGCACTAGATGATGTATCTGAAGGAGATTTTTTTGATTCTGATTTATCAGACCACATTGCAATTATTCAGAGAAGTTCTAACGCCTTTAATCCAAAACTTCCTTACTTTACAGACTCTGAATATAATTTTGTACTTGATGATGCATCTAGCGATATTAAGGAGAATTTAACTATCGCATCAGAGAAGACATCTGTTCCGAATTTTATGCCCACAGTAACAAATAATTTAACCTTTACTAATACAGGTAATACGATTATTAATAGTATTATTTGCGAAGAGTTAGGAATAAATATTAACCAAACTTTACTTCCTAAGGATTCAGTTCAAGCTTCATTTACTGTTGAAAATAACACTAATAATAGCTACTTATGCAGGTATACAGATGTAAACAATCAGAGTAGTTCATCAACAATTAATATTAAGATCGATAACTATACTTATTGGTGGGAAAAACTCTTACCAACAGTTATTAGTATAATTCCTCTAATTATTATATCGATTATTATTTATCATTTTGTTTTTAACAAAAAGCATCAAATCAAAAGATATAGTAATAATAAAAAGCCTAAATCACTTAGCAGCTAGTAAATATTTATAAAATATTAAATTGATGATAAAATCGGATATATGAAGAATAAAATATTAGTGGTTTTAGCAATTACCTTTTCTGTAGTAATTTTTGCATTCTTTCCTATTAATAAGTCTGTTGCACAAACAATCGAGCCTATTATTGATAGTGCAAATAGTACATCCCAGGATAGTAATCTCACTAATCCTTCAACCGATATCACTACTTCTACTACAAGTACTAAATCTCAAATATCCTTTGATATAGAAATTTTTGTCGAGACTCAGAATCCATGGAATAACAAGATACCAATAACAATACGATTTATTCCTTCAACAGATGTTAAAGAAACTGATGTAAGTATTATTGCCCCATTCGGTTTAGAAATTGATCCAAGATATCAGAATTTCTTCCCTACGAAGGCGGGTGAAGTGTATGAAGTTGAAGCGTTTATTATTCCAATAAATAGCGGCTCTTATGATATTGCTGTTGATATCACTGCGTGGACTGCTGATAGTAATTATACTTCATCTAAAAAATTTAATATTACTTTGGATGACAATTTAATAATTACCCCTACCCAACCAGGTTATGCAGGTGCTCAGATATTAAAGTTAGGTGTTATTTTACTTGCATTTGCGATTTCCGTTGTCGCCATGATATTTCTAGCAAAATTTGGAATTAAGAATTTAAAGAATTGGTTAAAACCTCCAGTATACAAGTAGATTAGGTTTGCATAGTATATGTACTAGTATGAACACAGCAAAGCAAACATACAAGATTAAGAGATTATATACCATAATAAGCATTATTATCGCTCTAATACTATCTTTAACTCTACTATCCGCAGTATTTGATGGATATTCGCAATTTCTGATTATTTACAGAAACCACTTGTTATTATCGGAGTATAGTGATTTAGGACTTTCATCAGATATTGAGCGTTATGAGAAAATAATTAGAATAGACGAAAAGTTATCGGATTCTAAAGGCTTCATGATGGATAATAATATAGTTATGTTTGACAAGCTTAACCTTGAGCTACTATATGCTAAACAAAATTATGAAATATATTTTGAATTTAAAAATCAATACGAAATTGCTCTAAATGAGTCAAACATATGCTATAAAGACTACGACATCAATAATAATCAAAAGACCGACGAAGATTTAAACAAATGTATTGAAAAGATTAACTATCAAATCGATTCGATCAATAACTATGATAGAGATTTTAATTGCCTTAATGTTACAAAGGAATATCTTGCAGCAGAAAAAGTTTTTTTTAATGATTTAAAAATATATAACGACTATATTTCAATGCAAGATGCTGTCAATTCCACATTGATTAAAAACAGTTTAGAGAAGCAAGCGACTACAATCTCAGACTTGCGTGATAAATCATTCGAAGAATATCAGAGCCTTTGCCCTAATTATTTACTAGACGAAATCAACAGAATTGAGAATGCGCTATCTGAAATTGAATTCAATACTGAATAATACTATATTGGTTTACTAGGAGGAACAACATCACCAGCTACAGTTTTAGTAGTAAGAAGGAGATTCTTAACAGATTTAATCTCTGTGATCAATTCCTCAACCATTTTTTCAGTTCTATCTATTCGATCGTATAAAGATGCTTCATCAGCAACTTCTGCAATAAAATATGAAAAAGGCTTATCTAGTTCTTTTGCAATCTTAAAAAGAGTCTCAATAGGTGGTAATATTCTACCACTTTCATAAGCACTGATTGCTTTATCAGATAAACCTAATGATAAACCTAATGCTTTTTGAGAAACACCGTGGGTCTCCCTAGCTCTTCTTATTCTATCTCCAATATACTCATACATACTTAATTATACCATATTTTGTCATCAATTGCACTAGCATAATGAGGAGTATTAAAATGAGCTTTACCAGTAAAGTATTTTTATATTGTGAATTAATCACCGAGTATTGAGCCGATCCTATCCAAAATAGAATAAGACTTCTTATCTTTTGCATCGGTCTTATTTTTTGATACATCATCAGAATTATCATCTTTACTGTTTGTACCGTAATAGGCTTGCTGGTTTTGTCGATTATAGTACTGAGCCGTGCGTACAGTATTTTCTGGGATATTATAAGGATTATTAGCTTGTTGACGCAATTCTTGGATATATCGATTTTTTGATTTTAATAATTCAGCAAGCTTCTGAAATTCAATAATCTGATCTTTAATCTGCGCTTCAAGCATCCGGACACGATTTTCTGCATCATCACATCTTTCCTTTAAGGGTTTAAATTCGTTTCCATTAGCTAGTAATTCTTTATGCTCTTTACCTGTAATTAATTGCTTACGGATTTCATCCTCACTAAGAGTGCTAAACTTGTAATAGTTTATATCTTTTGTTTCAGCCTTACGACCAAGTATCTCTTGAAATAATCTTTCAATCATTTGAACACGCTCTTCCGGTGAAAGACGTACGTTCGATTTACCACCACGAGAAAAACTTGGAGGAGCACCCCACCCTCCGCCAAAGCTATCATCGGTATCATTATCCCACTGGGCAAAAGGATCATCGTTAATTGTAGAACCAAATTTAGTACTCGGTCCATAAGATGTTGGTGAAGAAATCGGACGAGGAGTATTACTGCTACTGGATGTTAAAGGTGAGTATTGACGAGAACCACTACCATTCAAACCGGCGTTATTTAAAGGAAAACTAGGTAAGCTTACATTTTGCGTGGTACTTTTATCCCCAATACTAGAAAACATTTTTGGATTATTACTTGATTGGCTCATAGAGCTAATATTACCTGATGCGGTATTTGAATTAGAAGAAGAATTGCTGACGGATAAGTTATCATTAGAGGCGTTATTAGGACTTGAAATAGAGCTAGAAGTTACCGAATTGCTAGTGGAAATATCATCGTTGCTATTTGAATTATTTTGAACTGAAGGCGGATAGATATCTTGCATAATAATATCCTATCAAAAATCATTGCCATAAACAATAGCATTCAATTTCGTGAGATCATTTAAAACTATATTACATGGTATGCCACCAACCTAATTGCGTTCCAAAAATTAATATCCATGACTACCCATGCACTGAGCATATTACAATCTTTTACACGGCAGAAATATATTATTACATAATGAAGAATAAGCGGGAGACGGGTCTCGAACCCGCAACCTACTCTTTGGAAGAGAGTTATTCTAACCAATTGAACTACTCCCGCAATAACGAGACAAAAAAACGAGCTAAATAATTAATTATTCTTAGTTTTCAGTAGGTTTATCTTTTTCTTCGGCTTGATCTTTTGTTTCTGAAGAATTATTTTCTTCTGTATTTGTGTTTTCTGTATTTTCGGTAGCTTCAGTATTCTCGGCGGAAGTAACATCCTCTGTTTTTGCTTCCTCTATAACTTCGTCGGCTTCATCAGTAAAATAAACAGATGAAGAGCCAGAAACATCAAGAGCTCTCTTACCGATCTTCTCACGCATGTAAAAGAGTTTTGCACGCTTTGTGTTACCTCTTTTAACTACTTCTATCTTTTGCATTGTAGGAGTATGCAAAGGGATTATCCTCTCTACACCAATACCGTAAGATATTTTTCGAACTGTAATTGTAGTATTTAGACCTGTACCACTTTTAGCGATAACAACGCCTTCAAAAATCTGAGTTCGTTCTTTATTACCTTCTTTGATTTTCATTGAAAGTTTAACTGTATCACCGACTTTTACTTCAGGTCGTTTCTTCATTTGATCAGCTTCGATTTTGTCAAATATTTTTCTATCCATATTGTGTAAATACTATAAAGTTAGTTTGCTCTGTGATTATATAGGAAATCTTTGAAAAAATCCAGAATTTCGTGTAGATTATACTATGCTTAATCAAGTAATGCAAAGACCGATCATGTTAATAATCATGGATGGCTTTGGTGTTGCGCCAAAATCTCAAGGAAATGCTATAGCTATGGCTCGCCCATCTAATCTAATCCGCCTATGGAATTCATCCCCGCACACTTATCTTAAGGCTTCAAGTGAGGCTGTTGGATTACCTGCTAATACAAATGGCAATAGTGAGGTTGGACACATGAATATCGGAGCTGGAAAGGTAATTTATCAAAATCTTCCTAGAATCAATAAGGCAATTAATAAAGGAGAATATTTCCAAAATGCAACACTTCTTAGCTCTTTTGAACATATTCGGGATACCAACAGCGCACTTCATATCGCGATATGTTTAAGTGATGGTGCAGTACATTCTCATATTAATCATTTAATGGCAACAATCGATGTAATCGTTAGAAATAACATTCAGCAAAAAGTTTATATTCATGCGATATCTGATGGGCGAGATGTATCTCCTAAATCTTTTTTGAACTACATCAATCTTTTGGAGAGCAAAATTGCAAATTCTCCGAACATCACGATTGCTACAATCTGTGGACGTGCCTACGCAATGGATAGAAATGAGAATTGGGACAGAACTTCTAAATATTATGATTTACTTGTAAATGCTCAAGGCTCGCACAATAACGATTACATTCAATACATTGATAGTCAGTATAATAACAATATTACTGATGAGTATTTCGAACCTGCCGTAATCGATAAATCTGGTTTCTCTGGTATTAAAGATAACGATGCATTCATATTTCTTAATTTCAGGCCTGATCGCGCAATACAAATTACAAAAGCTTTTGTTGATCCAGAGTTTAATGGTTTTCCACGAAAACAAATTAATAATCTTCTTTTTATTTCTATGGTGGAATACCAAAAGAATTTACCGCAAAATGTGTTATTCCCTAAAGAATATATCTCTCTACCAATCGGCAGAGTAATTTCCGACTATGGTTTTCGTCAACTAAGGATTGCCGAATCAGAAAAATTTCCTCATGTTACTTATTTTTTAAATGGAGGTCTATCGATTATCCACCAAGGAGAAGATCGCATAGAAATACCATCTCCCAATGTACCGACATACGATATGAAGCCTGAGATGAGTGCTACAGCGATTACTGAAGCCATCATAGACCGAATTCAAAACGATTATTATAAATTCATAGCAGTAAATTTTGCTAATGGTGATATGGTTGCTCACACAGGAAATCTTGAAGCTACGATAAAATCAATAAATACGGTAGATTATTGTGTAAATAAACTAGTCGCAAATTTTACAGCACGAGGAGGGGTTACACTCATTACTTCGGATCACGGCAACGCAGAGGGATTACTAAATCTTAATACTGGCGAAATGGACACAGAGCACTCTCAAAATGATGTTCCTTTTTTAATCTGTGGAGATAAGCTTAACATACAGACGCTAAAATACGGCTCACTTTGCGACATCGCTCCAACGATACTTAAGCTTGCTGGATTTAGTGCTCCGGATGTTATGACAGGACAAGCATTATTCTAATAATATTTGTTTTATTTATAGTATGCCACCTACCGTTTTACCAACTTAATTAGCTCGTACCATGACTACCCAATCGTTGATTTTCAAAATCACCGTTTACACATCTTCCATATTTGAGCTCTTCTTGAAAATATGCTCATGGATGGTGATGGATAGAGGTCGCGAGCGACATTTGCTCGGATACATAGAAAACATAACTGATAAATATTGTTATTTGCTAGATATCTTTTCCTTTCGGAATCTATAAATCTGATACACAACAAAGATCACAATACACAAAATTATAATTACTAAGATAATTTTTTCGTATTTTGAAATAATTTCACTAATCAATACCCAATTTGAGCCTAAATAATAACCTGCAACTCCAAGAATCGAACTCCATAATAATGAACCTGCTATAGAATATATTGCGAAAATGCCAAAATTCATTTTAGCCATACCTGCTGGTATAGATATAATTGATCGTACTATTGGGATTAATCGGGCAAAAAAGACAATGATTTTCCCTCTCTTTTCAAAAAGAAAATATGCCTTATCTACATCAGCCTGCCTTATAAATAAATATTTTCCGTATTTAACTACTAACTTCGATATAAATTCCTTATTGCCCACATGTCCTAAGTAGAAAAATGGTAGAGTGCCGATAAAACCTGAAAGACCTCCAATTAAGCAAACTAGATAAATATTCATATTACCCTGCGATGCAACAAATCCTGCAAACGGCATTATCAACTCGCTAGGTATTGGCGCAAAAAAACTTTCTAACGCCATAGCTAGAGCAACTCCTGGATAACCGACCGTCTGAATTAATGAAACAAGAAAATTTATTATTTGCTCTATCATATACGTATATTATATCTAAACGAGTTATTTTTTCTATAAATCCTTATGTTTATTTTCGAAATATATCCCTTATAATACCAAATAATCATTTAAATAGAAATTAAAACAACTGTATTCTCTTCAGAATTATGCAGAAAAATGGTATAATAAAAGGATATACTACAAAATTATTATTATTCTGTGTAAAAGTAAATTCTAATGAATCGACATGTAAACATAGTAAAAAAACGAAATTACTTATTATTAATATGTACTGTTCTTTTCGCAGGTATAATGCTTTCTGGAGCACTTGGTCAATACAAAGCCTCACCAAAGATATTAGCTCAGGATCGGACATCCATAGTTTATAACAAGCGTACTACAAACAATAATGCCAAGAACGATTCTAATCTTTTGGACGATTTAAATAAGCTTTATTGGTATTATTCGGTTGATCAAACAAAGGTTACAAAACTTCGTAAAACATTTGAATACTACAATTCTCCATTGGCTTCGCAATCAGAATATTTTGTACGCAGAGCTCAGGAACTTAATATTGACTATCGCCTTGTTCCTGCAATATCAATAGTTGAATCAGGTGGTGGGAAAACTACTTGTAACAGCTATAACGCGTGGGGTTGGGGTGGTCGAAAATGTTATGCTTTTAACAGTTGGAAAGATGCGATCGACACTGTATCTAGCGGTATAAAAGAATGGTATTGGGATTTAGGTATGACTACACCTGAAAAGATGGCAAATAAATATAACCCTGATACACCTCAAGAGTGGTCTTCTAAAGTACGAGGTGTAATGAATCAAATCGATCAACAATAACTAGAATTAATAAAGTGGTATTCAATATTAATTATGCTATTCCTGTATTTTATCGAAGAGATTACCTTTTAGACTAAGATCTTTTATATCCTCTTGCTGGTTCTTTGCAATTGGAATTGAAATTGTAAACTTCGTACCCTTTCCAACTTCACTCTTAACTTCAATTTTTCCACCATGGGCTTCTACTAGTCCAAAAACCACATATAGACCTAAACCCGTACCGCCAGGTCTTACTAACTGAACTTCTTTGCTTTCGTTAGTATATTGATCAAGTCTAAAAAACTTCGTTCCCAATTGATCCAATTTATCTTTTGGTATACCTATTCCTGTATCAGAAAAAGTAATCATAATATATTTTTCATCATTATTCAGTGAAATATCTACACCTCCTTTATCAGTATATTTAATAGAATTATTTAATAAATTATCAACTATTTCCTGAAATCTTGCTTTATCAGCGAATGCCAAAGGAAACGATTTATCATTGTCTGGTTTATTAAACTTTATATCAAGATTTTTATCATTAGCATCTTCCATATGCCCATCAATTGCTAGCTCAATGGCACTAATAACATTTACTGGAGTTCGATTCAGTTCTAAGCGATTACCAGTTAGTTTTGCCGAAGCAAGGAGTCTATTAATAATTTTAATTTCATTATCTATGCTATTTGATATTCGATGAAGATATTTCTCAAGTTTTGAAAAACTTTCTATATCGGATTTATTAATATTTTGCTTAATCCAGGTTGTTATCATCTCAGCATTTATTCTGACAACTGTTGCCGGAGTTCGCAATTCATGACCAAGAATATCTATCATGTCGTTTTCCTTTCTACGAGCTTCTTCAAGTAAAAGAATTTTATCTTGTAATTCACGAGTAGATATATTAATTTTGTTTTGTAAATCAGCGTTAAAATTATTTACTTTGTCATACAACAGAGATCTAGACAGGGCTAAACTTGATGCATTGAGAATATTTAATAGAATTTTTGACTCTTCTTCGGTGATCGATCTAAAATCTTCTCTAAAACCTATCATAAGTAATCCTATTAATTTGTCACCTTTAGAAATTGGTATCAAAATTGATATATTATTATATTTCATAAAAGTAATAATTCGCTTATGAAGATTAGGATGTATAGTTATTTGATCTTGTGGTATATTTTCAAGTTCTTCCAGTATTATTACGCGATTATTAAATGTGCTTGGCCATATTTTAATAATTCCTTCAATATCCCTATTACTAATTGCTTCAATATCTCTAACGTTTTTATATTGAATTACGTCATTTGTCTCGTCAGTAAGAAAAAGTCCTATCGTCTTTATTTTTAGCAGTTTATCGACAATCGAAAAAATACTTTCTGTAACATCCTTAATCAGCAATTTAGTACCGATCTCACGAGTAAAATTATTGTATTCAACTTCAGGATCAATTTTAGAATTGATATAAACTCGTTTTATCCAAGTACTTACCTTACCAGTAAGATATATATTTGAAAGAGAAAAAAGAAGTGCAAAAAGGACAAGAAACACTAGCAAATCTCTAAGGCTTGTTCCAAATCCATAATTTCGGAATACATAATAGAAAAGTAACAGTATCAATAAATTAATTAAGGAGACAAGAAAAAGAGCAAAAGTCTTTCCAATAACTGACTTAATGGCCAGAAATCTATTTTTAATCATAGAATAAGCTATAGAGACAGTAAAAAATATTCCAAAAAGTGGTCCATATTTATATAGAGAGGTAACATTTAAGAAAATTGGAAAAAGATAATCAATAATTACTATTGGTACAAACATAAGTAACGCACCAACCAAGTACCATTGTAATTGAGCCTTCTCATAGCCCAAATAGCGTGTTGACTTACGAAATAGGTAAATAGATAAAAATAAGAGTGCTAGAACATTAGGAATAATATATACAATATATCCCCAACCCATCTGTGCAATAGAAGTAAAAGTACCTTCAACATGGGTAACACCCATAATCACATAATCAGTATTTAGTAAAAATACTATGGATGGAATAATTGTAAGAATAATTGGAATAATATACTTCCAAAATGGGATATTCACTCGGCTAGGGAACGTGTAAACAAAAAATGCATTAGAAATTGACATCAAATATGATGTAATATATACAATTTTAAGCCAAATTTCAGCTGACAAAAAGCTAGGAGAATTATAAAAATATGTTGATAAAGACCATAAGTTTATAGATACAACAACAAACACATATGCCCAGTTTATTTTCTTATGGCTAAAAAAGAGAACAGCAAATAAAAGAATAAAATTTAGGATAATAATTATTAATGTCAAATAACCAATAATATTTAGCGACATATTTCTATTCTAATACAATTGTAAAAGTACTTAAAACCATATCTTTCCAATCAGAATCCTCTCCGGGACAATCAATTACAGAATAATTGGTATTTAACAATAATTCTAACAAATCCCGATAAGACTCTACTGTATTAGTCTGGACATATTTACCCCATGATGATAATCCCGTGCCTATTGTTACCATTTTCATTAATTTCATTGCGTAATCGAGATTGAATTTTGTAAGATACTCTCGAATCCATGAGAACATTTCTATAGCACCTTCAGAGATCACTTGAATAATTATCCCTTTTTTATTTTTGATATATATATGTCTATAGCCATGCTGATACTCTTTGTCAAGTTTTTTTTGTTTTTCATCCATTAACTTATTGTATTCTTGTTTGATATTGGTATTAAAAATTGCCTTAAGCTTATTTGTGAGAGGAATTTTAACAAACATATTTTTATTTAAACCTAAAGCCTGTATTATTCCCTTACTTTTCACTAATTTTACTGCAGAAGAAAGCATTGCCCTTCCCTCTTCTCTCGTGAAATACGGCAGAGCATTATCAGCAAGAAATGCATCATATTTAATATTATCTTCTATTTCCCTTTCGAGAGAAATTACTGCATCATCTATCTGCAGAACCAGAGTATTAGGACGATTTCTTAGAGAGGTAGGTACAGAGCCAAATACTATTCTTACATTAATTAATGGTTTTTCATCCTCAATATTCATCATTTCAAGGTTACATGCTGCTACAAGGATTGCTGCGGCACTAATATCAGTTGTAACACCTCTAACATCCTTATACTCGCCTCTCTCTTTTAACAATGTGATTAGTGATCTTTCTGCAACGCCAGCCCCTGTGCAAATCCATCTTAGATTAACTTCATTTTTCAAATCACTATTTTCTTCAAATATTTTGGTGACAATTTTCGCATTTCTAGAAATAAGCTGATATGTATCCCATACAGTAACACGATAAAGCACACTTACAACTTTTGTATCTACCTGTTCTATCATTTTGTTAGAGATTTTTTGAAATTGCTCCTTACATCTAGGAAAAATCTCATCGCTAATCAACTCACCGACCATGGGAGACATAAAATATGGAGCACCAACAGCACTCGGGTTATTATGCTCAATTTCTCTTTTCCATACATTTTGTAGGCTACGAATTTTTTCAACTAATTCAGAATCAAACCTTATCTCATATGAAAATGTCGCATCAGATTCCTGAAACTTATTTACAATCACATCCATAAAATCGGAAATTGAAATTATATAATAAAATATACACGAAAATATTATAAATGCAAAATATTATAAATCAAAATATCACCTTATCTCCAATTTCAAAACCATATTTATCAGACCATCCGCCATTCACTTCTACCACGTAGCGATAATTGTCAGATGCATAATACTTTGGACAGCTTGACGAAGAACAAGGCGCTAGATCTTTTAGTATATCAACAATTACCCCTCTTTCATCAATAAATATAATATCTAAGTTTATCAAGCAATTTTTCATCCAGAAAGAAGAATCCGTTACATCATCAAACACAAAAAGCATACCTTCATCTTCAGAAATCCAGTCTACATAGGCCATACCTATTGTACGTTCATTGGGACTATCTGCAATCTTTACATTCAAAGATTTTGAATGAGTTTCATCTGATTGTTTAACTATAACAATATCTCTTGTTTCAGTAATATTTTGAGGAACACCTGCCATCGAGGTATTATTATAGTTGATAGCAAAATTTAAAAAATAAAAATATGCTCCGAATGCAAAAGCTAGGAACATTATTGAAAGAATTATTACTCCTTTACACCATGTTGAATTTATTTTTGTCTTCATATTAATATTTTTAGCACGAAAATTATTCTGAAACAACTATTAATGGTATAATTACTTATATGAGTAAAAAAGTATTTGTTGGACTAAGTGGTGGCGTAGATAGTGCGACCACAGCATATTTGCTGAAAGAACAGGGATATGAAGTCACTGGTGTTTTCATGAAGAACTGGTCAGGAGAAGATTATGGTGTCTCTGATCAATGTCCTTGGCGTAGAGATCTTGATGATACAATCGCCATATGTAAACATCTCAACATTGAGCATAAAACTTACAACTTTGAGAAAGAATATCGAGAATTAGTAATCGAACCGTTCTTTAAGGATTATCAATCAGGAATTACACCAAATCCCGATATTCTTTGCAACAAATTTATTAAGTTCGACATGTTTTTGAATAGAGCATTAGCAGAGGGTGCTGATTATATAGCGACAGGTCATTATAGTAAGACGAAAGATGGATACTTATATAAAGCAGCAGATCCAAACAAAGATCAAACGTATTTTCTTTATCAACTTACAGATAAACAACTTGAAAAAGTTCTTTTTCCATTAGCAGACATACATAAGCCACAAGTAAGGGAAATAGCTCGTAAAGCTTCTCTTCCAGTATCCGAGAAAAAAGATAGTCAAGGAATATGTTTTGTAGGTAAAGTTGATGTCGAAGATTTTATTAGATCCGTAATACCTGATAAAAAAGGAGAGTTTAGAGATATAGTTACCGATAAAGTATTGGGTTATCATAATGGGCATTGGCTATACACTATTGGGCAGAGGAAAGGTATACGTATTGGTGGTGGCCATAAACCATATTTTGTATGTAATAAAGAATCTCAAAAAAACATTGTCTATTTAGCTGAAGGTAAGGAACATAATACTCTGTGGGGACAAAGCGTCATCCTCAAGGATCTGCACATTATTAATCATAATGATATTGAAACATATAAACATAATTCCTCTAGTACCAAGATTCTTAATGAAATAGGACAGAAACAGTCTGGACAAGAAGTGAATGAAAAACTGGACCATATTGCAAATCTTACTGGTACTGTAAGATATCGAACAAAAGATACTCCATGTACTCTCTACTATGATAAGATTTCATCGAGATATCAAGTAATATTTGATCAAAAACAATGGGCACCCGCTCCTGGACAAAGTTGTGTACTTTTTGATGGTCAAAAATGCATTGGAGGTGGACAAATCATCTCAGTTATGTTATAGTCGCTCTTATGGTCGTTCTACGCAAATTCATCAATCCTTTGATCGAATTGCTAACAGAGATTTCCGATTCAAAATACGACAATCAAAATTCCGCTATTACTCAAGAAAATCCTCACCTTCAGAATGTTATTAATCTGTTAACAGTTCTTATTAAATCAGAACTAAGTAAGATTGATGATTTACAAAAAGATATAGAAAATCAGATATATGTCATTGAAAACAGTACTGGTGATGACAAGAAAGAAGCAATCTCCGCTTATAATGCAATTCTTAAGGAAGCAAAATATCATGTTGATGAGATCAATCACTTTCTATATTTTATTGATAATCCATATTTTGGACAAACTATTTTCAGAAGGAAAGCTAATGGCATTTTCCCAGCAACAGAGATTAATACTCGTATAGGTAAATACGCACTATTTAATCCAAAAACATCCGAATTATTAATCACTGACTGGCGTGCACCCATCACAAATCTATATTACATGTATTCTGGCCCAACTGATAATGCATCATTCACATCACCAGCAGGTATTCAACGAGGAGAATTAATCGCTAAGAGACAATTTGAAATGTCACTGGGAAGAATAACTCAAGCATACGATATAAGAACTGGTAACTCATCTGCTGATGCTTTTCTATTAAATCAGCTAACAAAGAAAATTGGTAAGAAACTAACAGATATTATTTCTACTATTCAGGAGGAGCAAAACGAAATTATCAGAGCAAAAAACGATCAATCTCTTATTATCCAAGGTGTTGCTGGAAGTGGTAAAACTACTATTTTGCTCCATCGTATCGCCTATTTACTTTATAATTATAAAGATACTATTAGGGCCTCGAATTCATTGATTATTGCTCCTAACAGTATATTTATTGATTATATTTCTGACGTACTACCGACATTGGGTGTTGAAAGTATTGGTCGTAATACATACCTTTTTTGGGCAAAGACTATATTAAATTGGGATAACAAGTATTTGTTCGCAAATGTATCCGATGATTATGAAATAAAACGAATTAAAGGTTCATACAAATTTATTAAGCTTATCGATGATTTTGTAAATGACTACGAACTCGACATACTTAATAAAATTGACGACAAATGCTCTAATGTTATCTACTCTCGTTTTGTCGAATTAAAAAGTAAATACCCCACAATGTCTTTTGAAGAGAGGATTACACTTTCTGTGGAATATGCTTTTGCTCAAATTCAATTTAAAAACCAAACAACTGGGAATTTTATGGGTAATCTTGAATCCCTTGAGACACGAAAGAAAAGCATTCTCTCATATATTAAAAAACGACTTAACCCATACAGGATTTACAAAGAAGTATTCAAATTTGCATACATCTTTGAGAAGTATTTTGATAAAAAAAGTGAATCAGAGAAATTACGAAAATATTCCTTGTCCTATTTACAAAGTACTGGTGGCAAAACCTATTACAAAGTTGAAGATCTTGCGCCAATTGTTTGGATATTTTTTAGACTTTACGGCGCAAAAGAATTCATTAGAGATTATGTTGCAGTAGATGAAGCACAAGACTTAAGCCTCTTCCAAATACTCACTCTTAAGAAAATAGCAAAAAATGGGAATATCAACCTAGCTGGCGATATAGCTCAATCTATTATTCCACCATTCTACATCCAATCATGGTCTGAGGTCGAAGAAATATTTAACGATCCAATACTTTCTGATAAAGCAGAAATCTTACAGTATAAACTTAACAAATCATATCGAACAACAGTAGAAATAATAGATTACTCAAATAAAATACTATCTCGCTACTTTCCGAAGGAATATGATTTACCAAAGGCTATATTAAGACATGGAGATGAGGTAAAAGTATTAAATACCAAAAATAGAACATATTTTGTGGATTTAAAAAAGTTAGTTAATGAGCAAATTTCTAGGAATGCGTCTTCTATAGCAATTGTTACTAGAACACCTTTGAAAGCAGATACAATTTATGAATATTTTTCCGATAATACTAATGATCTTCCATTACAGGTATTTAGCTATAAAGAGGATAATTACCATGAGGGCATTCAAATATTACCAATAGAAAAGGCAAAAGGATTAGAATTCGACAGTGTCATCATTGCTGATATTAATGACTTTACGGAGGATCAACATGATATGAGGTTATTATACGTAGCACTTACACGTGCACTACATAGATTATTTGTTATAGAGAACACTGATAAACCTTTGGTTTTGATGATATAAGAATTCACAATAATATCGATATATGAATTATCTCTTTTCGAAGCTTTATTTTCAAATGTAAAATCAATACAATAGTATTATGAGTATCTATGGATTAATAATAGGTTTCTGTGCTGTTATCTACATCGTTTATATTGACAAACTAGTTATTATTGACAGTAACTATGCTAAGAAACATAAATATTCATATTATTTTTACTATTTTCTTCCTTTTATTTTAGGCATTATATTTGCACGAATTATTCCTATACTTGAAGAAGTAATCAAAAGCATGTCTAATAATGGGACATTAAATAATATATCTCTTAGCGAAATTTTTTCATTTCATATGCAAGGACTATCTTTTTTTGGAGCAATAATCGGCGGAATAATCGGATTAACGATATTAACAAGAGTATTTGGTATAAAGCTAAGTAGATTATTAGATCATACATTTTATATTTTACCAATATTGCAATGTATTGGAAGGATAGGAAATTTTATCAATAAAGAATTGTACGGCATACCAACAAATCTACCGTGGGGAATCTACATACCGATAGAAAATCGTTCATCGGAATACATAAATTTTGAATACTATCATCCTACATTTGCTTATGAGATGATTCTCAATGCTATCTTTTTTATTATAATTACTTTAGTAAATAAAAAATCGAATTTATTTAAGAAACCTTTACTTATTACATCTATATACTTGATTTACTACGGAATAATAAGGTTACTACTTAATCAAATTAGAATTGTAGTCGGATCTAGCGATATATTTGCTTTTTTATCAATAATAATTGGGATTATAATTTTAATAATAATTAACTTGAATAAATCGTCAAAATCTAATATTATTTGTTCATGAATCTTTCAAATCTTACATTGGTACAATCCAAGAAGCTTATTGATCAAGGTGAATTAAAGCCTGTTGAATTAACAGAATATTACTTGAAGCAGATTGAAACAAAAAATCCTGAAATTAATGCTTTCATAACTATAAATGAGAAAGCTATTGAAGAAGCAGAAAAAGCCGATAAAACTAAAAAATTGGGTGGACTTCCTATAGCTGTAAAAGATGCATTTTCAACTAGATCTCTCCGAACTACTTCTGCATCCAAAATCATTGATAATTACAAGCCTGTATATGAATCTACCGTAACTTCAAAAATTCTTGATGAAGGTGCAATTATCATAGGCAAAACGAATCTTGATCAGTTTTGTCATGGTTCGTCAACAGAAACATCTGCATATGGTGCAACAAAAAATCCATGGGATACAAGTCGGATACCTGGTGGCTCAAGTGGAGGATCTACAGCAGCTGTAGCAGCAGATATGTGCTCTGCTTCACTAGGCACTGAAACAGCTGGCTCAATACGATTACCCGCATCATGGTGTGGCACTGTTGGCCTAAAGCCAACATATGGGCGTGTATCCAGATATGGTGTACTTGCAATGGGTTCATCACTTGATTGTCCTGGTCCAATTACTAAAAGTGTTGAAGACGCAGCTTTAATACTTTCAACAATCGCAGGAAAAGATGAAAACGACAATACATCTGTAAACAAACCAGTTGAAGATTATTTGGCTAAACTTGATCCATCTGTTTTTAAAGGCATGAAATTTGGATTACCAAAAGAATACATGAATCTTCAACTTGAAGAAGGTGTAAGAAAGAATACTTTAGAAACAATCGAATTAATAAAATCTCTCGGTGGGCAAATAGTTGATGTAGAAATGATGGATCCAGCATATGCCATTGCAGTTTACACAATAGTATGTCGCAGTGAGGTTTCATCGAACTTGAGTCGTTATGATGGCACACGATATTGCGTTCCAGAAGAATTAAAAGGACAGATTGCTGAATATTATGAAGCAGTAAGAGGAAAAGGCTTTGGAAGTGAGGCAAAAAGACGTATTATGACTGGTACATTTTCGTTGTCATCAGGTTATGCTGATGAATTCTTTAAACAAGCTGAGAAAGTACGAGCATTATTAAGAGATGATGTTTTAAATATACTTAAAACTGTAGATTTAATTATTGGTCCCTCAACAGCTACAATTGCACCAAAATTAGGAGTGTCACAACTGAATCCATTATTTGGTGAAATGGCTGATGTTTTAGCTGAAACTAGTTCTCTAACAGGTTTGCCAGGTATTTCTATACCAAACGGACTTTCTGAAGGATTGCCAACGGGTTTTCAGATTTTTGGCCGTCATTTCGATGAACAACTAATATTGAATGTGGCCAAAGCTCTTGAAGACGAATTAAATTTCAAAAGTCTTAATTAAGAGATTATCGAAAAAATAATTCCCATATTTTCACAATAAGGTATCATTTAGTAATCGAAATACTGCTAGTAGTTTGGATATATAGCGGAAATAATGCTGTTATATAGCTTTTCACCATAGTAGAAAGCACTGGCAGATTGATTAGTTATGCCCTTGATTTCAGTCTCCTTTTTTGACTTAGTTGTTTTTTCATTTTCAATATTATCGACATTAGTTCTTTCTGCATCAATTAGTGCTTCGGTTTCTACAAGAAAAGCGTTTGCAGGTAACTTTGTACGTTGATAGTCCTTATTATTTGCTAAATATTCTTTTAGATATTCAGCGTCATCAACCATGATCATATCTAGGCTATGCCACGAAATCATCCTTTTAATTGTAAGCTTGCTGTTTGTTGAACCAGAAATAGTTATGTATCCCTTCTTTTTTGCTAATGATGTGAACTTTTTCAAATTTAATATTGTTATATTATGAAAACCAATAAAGTTAGGGAAGACTTGTGGTCCATTTGAATGTTTAAAATATATTCCCAATATTTTATCAGGTATTAAGTGTGGTCTAATATCATTATTAATTTTTCCAAGTTTTTTTAGATGGAAGCTTTTCTTATGCCAATTAATCCAATCTGTGAACTGAACATACTCACCATGCCCCTCTGTTGTAGAGCGTAAACTTTTTAACATGGAGTCAATATGAAAAAAATGTACCGCATCAGGCTTTAACCTTACTAGGCTGTTAAGTTTCAAAACTTCAAGATCTATGTGAATTTGATTCTCAATTCCATTATCAAGATCATTCAGTAATTTTTCTGGAAATAAAGGAACTGGAATCTGTAACGATATTTTAACTTTTGAATTCATTATCCGTTTTGCAACTAGAAACCTAAGTGCTTGGTCAATATTTCTAACACCAATAAAAACATTTTCTGGAAAATCACTGAATTTTTCGATTAACTTGATAAATCGATATGCATTTATTTTCAAATTCATCGGTTTAATATCAAGATATAGATAACGGTTCTGAAAAAAGTTGTTTGAATTCAGCCAGACTAACCAACCCATCAAGGTACCTCCATCAGGATATTCAATCATAAACTGCCTTAAATCATCAATCCTTTCGCTATCATGATGAATAATTGCATGATTATCTTTTGTAAAGTTTACATCTATTTCTAAGCCATCAATTGGGAAATCGTTAATAGAAAGATAAGCTCGTGGTATTGAGTTTTGATAGGAATAAGATACTTTATTGCCTATTTTCACTTCTTCAATTTTTGTATTTCCAGCTCTATGTAATAAAAATTTTAACATAGAGATAATATATATTAGATTGCACGAGCATGCAATTGATTATACAAAAGATCGCAAATATACTCGGATATATTGACACACGAATGGCATAATTAAGAAGCGCATTGTCCTAGAAGAAAAGAAAGTGAGCCGCCTGGGACTCGGACCCAGCACCTACTGCTTAAAAGGCAGTTGCTCTAACCTGATGAGCTAGCGGCCCACAAACAAATATAAATACTCAAATAAATATGAATATTTCGTAACTTGAGTATTATACATCAAAGAGATGTAACTTTACAAGATGATTATTATAAATATATGCGTAGATTATACCACCATAATCCTCATTATCAATACCATATAGTGATAATAGTGGACCGACACAAGATTGAAGATTTTTAATCTTTGATGCTGTCAACATTTCAGAGTATTCCTCACTAAACAAATGTGAGGATTTGACTTCAACAATATAATATTTTGACCGGTATTTTACGAATAGATCGATTTCACGATGATTAAAATATTTATTTTTAGCTATGATATTAAAACCTCTTCGTACTAAATAATATGCAGCAATATTTTCAGATCTTCTTCCTTTTGTTCTAGTATCGATATGCGTATTAATTTATTGTGAATAAGAAAATTTAGTTAAGCTTGTTAATAAATATCGGAGACGTAAAAAAATAAATGATCACAATTTTTGCCGAACATATGAATATTGAGGGTAACCTACTTCTGATTTATCTGTTCGACAATTGCTTTTATTGGTTTGAATGAAAACCGATGTAATGGACAAGGGCCATACTTACACAATGCTTCATAATGAATTTTAGTACCATATCCAACATGTTTTTCAAATTGGTACTGAGGATAAAGCTTTGCCTGCTCATACATAAACCTATCTCTTGCAACTTTTGCTATGATCGATCCCGCAGAAATAGAGTAATGCAATGCATCACCTTTATTAATTCGTTCTTGCTGATATCCTTCAATCTCCAATACATTCGCGCCATCTATCAAAAGATAACTTACTTTATCATTTATAGATTTTTCGATATCAGAAATTACATTTATCATTGCTTCATGGATTGCATGATGAATACCGATTTTATCAATAATCTGACTTTGAATAAGTGAAAACGAATACTTACACCCTGAATTGATAATCCGTTCGTAAAGATCTTCACGCTTTAAATGAGACAAGGTTTTGCTATCGCCTACCCCATCTATAATTTGCTTTTCATCAGTTATTAGTACTCCACCGACAGAAACTGGCCCCGCCCAAGGACCTCTCCCAGCTTCATCTAGACCTAGAATTAATCGATATCCTTCTTGTAATAATTGTAATTCCTTTTGATAGGTTGCTTTCATTGATGTATAATAATATCACAATATGATGAAATATCTATTGATTTATGATTAATTAATTCTATTTTTGAATATAATATCAAAAGTACAACAATTAAATGAGTAAACATTCCTTTATAAATAAGATAAAGAATTTTCAGATAATTAAACGCATCCTTACTGCGACAATCTTTTTATTAATGTTATTCGTTATAATCACTGGCGTTCATTATGTTTTCAAATCAGAAAGATCGCTTGTTTATGCTGGAAGCGAAGACAAATTATATCTCTCCGAATCGTGCACATATTGTAAATCTGTATCAGATTTTATTGAAAAATATAATATAAATGATGAAATAAATTATGAAACTGTCTATATTAATGATGAAGCTTCATCAGATCAATTTATCGCTTCTGCAATGTCATGCAATATCACCAATCCCCAAGTTCCATTGTTCTACTATGGCGGATTATGTTATATGGGTGACAGTGCGGTGATAAATAAAATTATTGAGTTAACGGGGATTAGTACCGAATCGGCGACCGACGAAGAAGCTTCAGATGTTGCCCTTGAGGTGTCCGAAAATGTAAATCAATCAGATGATAGTATACCTACCGAAGAAAATACTAATGACAGTCAAACAGAAAACCAAAATAATATTGAAGAGCGTGAGACTAATGCAAATACTGAGATTGACACAACTATTTCAAAAACGCCCCTAATAAATATCATATTAATTATTGTTGCCCCACTTTCATTCATCGCTTTATTTGCGTTGATTATCAAGTCATTGAAATTATAATAACCACACAGATATTTTTAGTATTTTATTTATCCAACTTATGTGCTATATTTTAACTGATAAATTATAAATAAAAGTATATGGCAAGAACATCAGATTTTTTCTCATTCGTAATGGGATTAACAGTTGGTGCAGCAGCAGGCGCAGTAGCCGGTATTCTACTAGCACCAAAATCAGGTGAAGCAACTCGTAAAGAGTTAGCTCAATTTAGTAAAGAGTTAGGTATCAAGGCTGAAGAATTTTATACTAATGCAAAGGATATGGTTGAAAAAAAAGTTAGAGCATTAAAAAGATTAGGCACAAAAATCGATAAAGAAAAATATATTACCTTGGTTTCTGAAGTAGTAGATGAAATTAAAAAAGATGGCAAAGTTACAGCTAGAGTTGCTCAAGAAATTGGTGATCATCTTAAATCTGATTGGGAAATAACAAAAAATACTTTAGGATAAATTTTTCCTAAGTATAACAATATATAAATTTAATAAAGTATTTTGACATGGGAATTTTCGATGGTTTTAAAAATGTAATTAAGGATGAAGCTGCAAAACAATTTATTGCGCGTCCAGATGATGCAAAAGATACAATTGTATATAAATGGCCAGAAACAAATATTCGTCTTCTATCTCAACTTACTGTACAAGCTGATGAAGTTGCTTTATTTGTCAAAAAAGGACAAGTTGCGGGTATCCTCACATCAGGTACACACAATTTAAATGGTGCAGACATACCATTTCTAGGTGCATTAATCGATAACATTACTGGTGGGAATTTTCTTATGTCGGAGCTATACTTTGTTTCTACACGACAATTTGCCAACCTACCCTTTGGAGGTATGATTGATAATGTTCTAGATCCAATGTCAAATTTAGCAGTAGGAATAAGATTATTTGGTGAATACTCAATTAAAGCAGTTGAGCCTGAAAAATTAGTAATCAATCTTCTTGGTACAAAGAGTATGACAACAAATGAAGAATTGACAGAATGGGTTAAAAGCTTATTGCTGAAAGTTTTCAGAGAAGTTGTTTCTTCATATGTTTCAGAAGAGAAAAAACCTGTACTAGGTATAGCTTCCCAGGCATCAGAATTTGAACTTAAGGTTTTACCTTTAATTACTAAAGAACTTGAGGAGTATGGACTAACTGTAGCAAAGATAGGTAATGTCACAATAAGTATTAAAGAGGAAGACGAAGCAACATTGAAACAGATGACCAGAGACTTTGCTTACGCAAACAATATGCAAGCAGCAGATGCAGCTGTAAAACTTGGTATGGCATCAGGTTTACAAAGTGGCTCAAGTGCCGGTCAAGCAGCGACATCAACATTTGGTGCTGCAACAGGTTTCACAATGGGTATGGGTATGAATGCAGCTCAGCAAATGGGACAGAATCAAGCACAAACAACACCACAATCGACAAGTACTACTTCACCAACTCCAGCACCAGAAACAACTAAATAATAGATACTAAAATTGTAAATTATAGTCCGGTGACTAATATTACTAATTATTAGTATATTTTAATTAGGTCGTAGTCGTTTAGTTTTGTTACAGAGGTAACAGTTATATAATTTTATATATTCTTTTATGCGAAATAAATTGCCGAAATTACTGTCAATTATAATTGTTTCTTTTACAGTATTTATTATGGCTGTTACTTTTGTTTCAGCGCGTGCTGGTGGTGGAGAGAGTTTTGGTGATGGAGGATTTGATTCAAGTTCGAGTTCTAGTGATTGGGGTTCAAGCTCAAGTGACTGGGATTCAGGCTCGTATTATTCTTCTTCAGGTTCATCTGATACTCCTGTTGGCTGTCAAGTCGCTATTTTCATTGCAATTGTTGTATTTATCATTGTGGTCTCTATAATTAACAAACGAAAAGGTGGTAGCGGAGGTTCAGGTGCAACACCTGTTGCTGGTGGCACATCTTCATCTGTACCTACAACTAACAGGTCACAAACTCCAGAGGAAATTGCTACAAAATTATCTGAATTAAAATCGATCGATCCTGATTTTGATGAGCAGAAATTTAAAACTCATGTCAAGAAAGTGTTTATGGCAGTTCAAGAAGGCTGGACAAAGAGAGATCAAGCAATTTGTCGTCCGTTTATGGGTGAAGAAGTATACCAAAGCCATCAGATGCAGATTGAAAATATGATTAAAAACAAAACAATTAATGTTCTTGAATATATTGTTGTAGGTAGCGCAGATTTCGCTAAAATAGATTTAGGACAAGATTTCCATAAGATTGTTATCAAAATCCGAGCTTCTATGAAGGATTATAAAGTCAAGGAAGATAAACCTGATGTAGTCATTGAGGGTTCAAAAGATCAACAGCCTCCATTTACTGAATACTGGTCATTTATTAGAAAATCGAATCTTAAAACTAAAGTTAAAGATGGCATCTTTGATAAAAAGTGTCCAAACTGTGGTGCACCTATATCTGTTGATGTAGCCGGTAAATGTAAATATTGTAACGCTAATGTAGTTAATGGTGATTTTGATTGGATCCTTTCAGAGATAATTCAAAAATCTGAATGGGCAGAATAAGAATCGTAGTTTAGATTTTTCTCTAGATTGATGAGAATATCTAGAAAGAATATTTTACTACATTAATTTTGATTAGTAATCATATTATTAGTCAGAATCTTTGCGAGAGTAATTCAGTTGGTAGAATGCCTCCTTCCCAAGGAGAATGTCGCGAGTTCGAGTCTCGTCTCTCGCTTTTCGCTCTGTAGAATTAATTAAATATACATGTATTGTTATGAAGGGATACATTAAATTTTTAATAATTTTATCAGTACTGACTCTTATCAGTGCTGGAATATACTATTTTATAGTTAATTCTGCATTAGTTTCTCTCTCAGGCATCTTTCTTGCATTCTGTTACATGCCTATACCTCTTGTGTCTCTATTAATACTCAAGTTCATATTTAAAGAGAATATCGATTTCGGCTCATTCATTTCAATAAAAAAATTAAACATAAAGGAATCCTTATATACATTATTTGTATTTACTTTGTGGGTAATCATTATCTTTTTACTATCCTTAATTCTTGGAGCTATTAATCCAGAATTTTTTGGCCACTTAATTTCAAACAATGAAGAATTACTAACATTATTAAAGCAAATGCTCGGTGAGCAAGCACCTTTATCTGCAAATTTACCACCTACTCCGCTTCTGCTTGTTCCTATATCGTATATTAGTGCTGTTATTGCCGGTATTACAATTAATCTTATTTTCGCCTTAGGTGAAGAGATCGGTTGGAGAGGTTATTTAGTTAATGAATTCAGGTCATTATCATTTATTAAGAAATATTTACTAATTGGTCTGATTTGGGGTTTATGGCACTCTCCCATTATTCTACAGGGATACAATTATGGCGTAGGTAATGGAGTATTGGGTAGTTTGATATTTGTAGCGTTTTGTATGACTTTTTCGTTACTGTTTGGCATGATTATTGAAAGAAATCATAATGCCATATATGCGGCTGCATTACACGGTATGTTTAACGGTTTTGCTGGTATTTTCGTTATAATGCTGATTAATTATAATCCATTTATTGGAGGTGCAATCGGTATAGTATCAATTCTTTCAATGATAATATGCTTTGGAATTCTTTATATTCTGAAAAAGAAAATATTTAAAAAAGATTGAACATTCGTAACATTTTTGTTACAATATTTCTGTAATATTCTGCTGGTGTGGCTCAGTTGGCTAGAGCAGCTCACTCGTAATGAGCAGGTCGGCGGTTCGATCCCGCCCACCAGCTTGTCTGTCGTATAATATCGATAACTAATTTTAATAGTTCTTGTGCATTTTAAAATAAAATTAATAAAAATGAGCTTAATGTATCCGAGCAAATAGCATTGACGACCGCTCCCCATCACTATCCATGGGTTGTTTTTCAAAAAAAACTGATGTATGGCTTCGTGATAGCGGTGTATCTTCAAAAAATGCTCGGGTAGTCATGGAATAAGATTATTGGAACGCAATAAGGTTGGTGGCATACCGTAAATTAAGAGTTAATAATTATGAATTTACCTACTTTTACTATAACAAACTTGATATTGGATTATATTATCCGTATTGAACTCTCTGCTAATAAAATTAAAGGACTTCCGTTACCTTACAATGTGAAAAACGATATTTATCAGCTTCAAAAGACAGATGATATTTATTTCCTCGGAGAACTTACAGGTTACAAAATTGGGTTAAATAAAGCTTTATTGATTCAAAAAGGTAAAGAGCTTCCTTCTGATAAAACTAAGCTTAAACTGTTTATTAACTATCGTAGTATTAATGAGTTTGTTAAGACCTACAATCAGATGCAATTTATTAAACCTTCTGCTGATTTACTAATTCACATCAATAGACTTGCTATGTCAGGTATCGTAGATGAATGGGAAACAGGGAAATTTAGAACTTTTAGTGAGAAACCAAACGATATTTATGACAATTGGTACAAGTATAGGGATTATTATCCACAATTAGATGTCTCATCATTTCTCAATGATTTATGCGATTGGACCGTAGATCCTAAAATTAAAATTCATAAACTTATTCGACTTGCGATACTAAACTATGAAATGATTGATAAATCTCCTTTTTTCGTTGGAAATCAGGTGACAACTGTAATATTTACAGGATTACTTCTCAAGGAGTTCGGATATAACATTGATAATCTCCAAGTGATCAGTAAAATCTATAATAATCTTGGTGAGAATCTTTTAGAAGCATTCAAAATTTCTAAATCTAAGAAAGATCAGACTGCTTTTATCGAAGCCCTACTCTATTCTATTTTGTTAGAAACTATCTCTTTGGAAACAAATATTTCTTCGAACTATGAATCAAAAGTTAAAAATCACGCACAGCTTTCTCTCGACTTAAATAATCGACAAATAAAGGCGATTGAGTACTTAAATATTCATAAGAAAATTTCTCGTCAAGAATATTCAAAGCTTATGGGTATTTCATTTATGACTGCTTTTAGAGATTTACAAGACTTACTTGAAAAGGGCTATCTAAGCACAAAAGGCTCAGGTAGAGGAACTATATATCTCTATCTCGATAAATCGGAAGATATAATCAATAATGAAAGTAAAAAAGATATACCTGTTTTCGTTGACGACACACTACGACAATAATATAATAGCATCATGGATACAATAATCGGTTTAGAAATTCATTTGCAGCTCAAAACAGAATCTAAAATGTTCTGCTCTTGTTCTTCACAATATTTCGAGAAAGAACCTAACACTCTTACATGCCCTAAATGTCTTGGCTTACCTGGCGCTTTACCTGTCCCTAATAAACATGCCTTAGAACTGTGCATATTAATGGGATTAGCCACAAACTGTACTATTGCAAAACATATCAAATTTGATCGTAAACATTACTTCTATCCTGATCTTCCAAAGGGTTATCAGATAAGTCAATACGATGAACCTCTATGTAACAATGGTACTGTAAATATTAAGTTGCCGGATGGATCCACTTCAACAGTATTAATTGAAAGAATACATCAAGAAGAAGATGTAGCCAAAACATTTCATCTGAAAGACGGAACTACAGGCGCTGATTATACGCTAGTTGACTACAATAAATCTGGTGTACCACTTATCGAAATCGTAACAAAACCATGTATTAAGTCAGCTCAAGAAGCGAAATTGTATGCTACAAAAATTCGTCAAATTGCGAGATATCTTGGTATCTCGGACGCGGATATGGAAAAAGGTCAGATGAGATGTGAACCAAATATTTCTATACAGGAAACAGGTAAATGGCAGATGGTTGATAACAAGATTAAACCTATTGGAGATTATAAATTAAATCCTAAAACTGAAGTAAAAAACATCGGTTCAATATCCGCCGTAGAAAAAGCAATCGAATATGAAGTAAAGAGGATGACCGATGATTTGCAAGCGGGCAAAAAACTAACTCAGCAGACCAGAGGTTGGAACGCAGAAAAAGGTATTACAGAATTTCAAAGATCAAAAGAATCTGCTGAAGATTACAGATATTTTAGAGAACCAGATATTCCGATTATTAATGTATCTGACCAAGATATCGCAAATATATCAACAAAATTGGTAGAGCTACCAGATGCAAAAGCTGAAAGGTACAAAAACGACTTTGGCCTCCAAGATTATGATATTGAGGTTTTGACAGCATCACGAGATATTGCAGAATACTTTGAGAAAGCGTTTGATCTTTCTGGTGATGCAAAATCTACTGCAAACTGGATAACCGGCATTATTTTCTCACACCTAAACAAGAATGGCATCGAAATAAATGATGTATCTATAAAACCTGAAGATCTAGCAATTCTTACTAAGTCAGTGAATACCAAAGCTATAACAACTAATAAAGCTAAAGAGATACTACTTAATTGCTTGAGCAACGATAAATCAGTCGATATTAGCTCAGAAATCGAGAAAGCACAAAGTAGTGCAGTTTCAGATGACGGAGCTCTCTTGAACATGGTTAAGCAAGCTTTAAGTGAAAATGAAAAAGCTGTTACTGATTATAAATCAGGTAAGACAGCTGTAATAGGGTTTCTGGTTGGTGCCGTCATGAAATTAAGTAAAGGGAATGCTGATCCGAACAAGGTAAAGGATTTACTCGAAAAAGAGCTAGGTAAATAATTTTTGCGAAGACTTATATGAAATTTGATAAAGAATTATTGGAGCATGTTGCCCATCTTTCAAAAATAAAATTAACCGATAAAGAGATTGAGGAGTTTACTCCACAGATGCAATCTATACTTGATAGTGCTGGAAAAATTGCTCAAGTTGATACATCAAGTGTAAAAATGGGATATTCTCAAACAATTGATTTTTCTGAATTACGTGAGGATATTGTTAAACCATCCTTAAGTAATCAAGAGGCACTCGCAAATGCCCCATTCACTCAGGCTGGATATATTCAAGTTTGGGGAGCTACTTTTGGCTCTGAAGAGTCATAAATCATTTCGAGTTTGGTAATTTTTCCATTTATATTGAGTCATTTTCATAATACTTTTACATATTTACGGTATTGGGAAAACATTGATTGATTACTAAATATATTGTAAAATGTATTCCTGAACGTGCCGAGGTGGTGAAACTGGCAGACACGCATGCCTTAGGAGCATGTCCCCGCTGTTTGTACTTAATAATCGATTGAGTATAGTCAGCGGGGTTGCAGGTTCAAGTCCTGTCCTCGGCATATTTAGCATATTTCATAGGATAATATTATGTTTTGCTAAATATCAAATAAATTTAATTAATTTTTTATGGTTAAAAAATTAATCGCTCCATTTCAAAAAATCTTAATCGAGCGAAGATTATGTGTTGGATGCACTCACCCACTTGATAAAGCTAATAAAAGAGAGATACTTGATGACAAAAGGACCATAGTTCAATGTAAATGCGGTAGAAGATTTATACTGGATCGAGAGCTTAATAGCTATCGTAGAGCCACTTTAGAAGAAGATCAAGAGTATATTAACAAAAAGAAGAAAATAAGGTAAAATACTTAGTTAGTAAGCCGCTATCATCTAGGGGTTAGGATAACAGGTTTTCATCCTGTAAACCAGGGTTCGATTCCCTGTAGCGGTATTTTTTATTAATAATCATAACTGCTTTAATTTAAAAAATATTGGATTATTTATTACTTTTTATAGAAATCCATATTTTTTAAATATATTTATAAAGTGGTTAATTATTGAATTGGAAAGCTAATTTAACTGCCAAAAATATGTACGATTTACAAGGTCAGAGTGAGCCAAAAGGTATTAAAAGGACATTATCATTTTTTGGTGCTGTTGGAGGTGTACTCTATTTTCTGATTGAAGTACTAGTTGTTGCATTAGCATTAGCTGTAGTAGTATATCTTTTTTTACTTTCACCTCACGAAGTAATAGGCCATTCTATGGATCCAAATTTTGCCAATGGAGAATATTTGATCGCAAATAAAGTTATCTACAAGACCAAATTACCTAATCGTGGTGATGTGATTATTTTTAAACATTCTGAGACAGAAGATTATATTAAAAGAGTAATCGGGCTGCCTGGCGATACAGTAGCTATTCAAGATGGTAAATTAGTACTTAATGGCAATGTGCTTGACGAAAGTGAATATCTTAAATCATCTGTATATACAAATGGTGATGACTATCTCAAAGAAGGTCAGTCTATTACCGTTCCAGACGGGAAAATATTTGTATGTGGTGATAATAGGCCCAATAGTAGTGATTCAAGAAACTTCGGACCAATAAGCCTCGATTTACTCAAAGGTAAGGCTTGGTTAGTATATTATCCATTCTCCGATTTGCGACTTGTAGAACACGCAAAATATCAGTAAAATAATAATATGAAGATTTTTGTAATAGCTAATCAAAAAGGTGGAGTCGGTAAAACGACTACAGCTATGAACTTAGGCGCTAATCTCGCATTGACAGGTAAAAAAGTATTACTTGTAGATCTTGATCCTCAGGCAAATCTTTCATCAGGGGTTGGATTTACAAAAGCTTTTAAAGCAGACAGTTGGGACGAGAATCAGCCATCTCCCTATAAAAGCATATATGATGTGCTTATCAACAATGATCCAATTTCTCAGGTTTTTGTATCAACAAACACACCTAACCTTTTTCTTATACCATCAAATCTTTCGCTTGCAGGTGCTGAAATTGAAATGGTAAATGTACTCGCTCGAGAGACATTGCTTAAAAAAGCTCTTGAGAATTTTAATCAGCAAATAGATTATGTGATAATTGATTGCCCTCCTTCTCTAGGTTTATTAACAATAAACGCATTAAATGCATCAGATTACTTAATCGTACCAATCCAGTGTGAATACTTCGCTCTTGAAGGTCTTGGCCAATTACTGAGAACTGTAGATCTGATAAAAGGAATCAATCCAAAACTCGCAATCGGAGGGATAATACTTACAATGTTTGATAGCCGTACCAAGCTTGCAGAACAGGTTGTAAATGATGTTAAAGAATTTTTCAAAGAAAAGGTTTTTACGACAATAGTTCCTCGCAATGTTCGATTATCTGAGGCTCCTTCACACGGTAAAACTATAGAGGAATATGATCCAAAATCAACTGGTGCTTTAGCATATAAACGGCTTGCAGAAGAGTTTATTGAACGATTTAATTAATTTGTATAGCAATAACTATGAATCAAGAAACAAATCGACTCGGTAAAGGTTTATCTGCTCTTATTAGCACAGACAGCTATGCAAATAGCTCTTCATACATAGAAAAATTCGATATTGAAAAAATATCTGCTAACCCTTACCAACCTCGTATGAATATAAGTCCAGATGAGTTAATAGAATTATCTGATTCGATAAGAGAACATGGAATTATCCAACCTTTGATCATCACGGCTGATAAAAATAATAACGATAAATATTTTCTTATTGCTGGAGAGAGGCGTTTTAGAGCCGCTCAACTTGCCGGATTCAAAACAGTACCAGTCGTAATAAAAGATACTTCACCACTAGAAATGTTGGAGCTCGCCCTCATCGAAAATATACAGAGAAAGGATCTAAATCCAATCGAGGAAGGCTTAGCTTTTAAACAATTACAAGATGAATTTGGATTAACACACGAGATAATATCAAAAAAAGTAGGCATGAGCCGTGTCGCAATCACAAACAAGATTAGGATACTTGCGCACAGCGATGAGGTAAAGTCTATGGTCTTAAACAATGAACTCTCTGAAGGACATGCCAGAGCTTTGCTTGGGCTAACAGATATCTCATCAGCAATAGCTACTGCAAAAATTGTTGTGAAAAGAGGATTGAGCGTTAGAGAAACTGAAGATTTAGTCCGTAAAATCAATTTTGGAAAGCCGACAGCAAAGAAATCTATTGATTTATTAAGCCAGGAAGATAAGGATATCATTTCAAAATTCTCAAAGAAAATCGGTTATACAGCCAATGTAGTGAAATTAAATACAGGTGGCAAAATTGTAATTAGATTTCTTAACGACAAAGAGTTTAAGGATATAATGGGAAAGTTGGTTTAAATAGATTCCGTAATCAATCCAGTAAAACTTCCCAGCATTTACGAGAAAAGTGCCTCTATCAGATTAATTCAGCTCACAAGCAGAATTATTACTTTGCCCTATTCTTGAATACTTCTTGCCTGATTTTCTCAAACATTACGATAGCTGCACTAGCACTTACGTTTAGTGAGCCAATTCCTTCTTTCATAGGTATAGATAATCTTGTATCAACACGTTCCATAATCTTGTTAGAAACACCAGTATCCTCAGCACCAAGTATAAAAGCTACTGGTCCGGTTAAGTCTGCATCGAAATAAGGTTCTCCCTCCATATCTAAAGCACAGACCTTTATACCATTATCTTGCATTTCTTTGATGGCAGTAAACAAGTTCATTTCAATCATAGGAATCCTTTCACAAGCTCCCATAGAAATTCGAATAATCTCATCATTTATAAATGCATCTTTCTTGATAGGAGAGATAACACCATTAACATATGCCGCGAAACCAGTACGCATAATAGCACCGATATTCTGAGCATATTTAACATCATCAAAGATTAATATGAAGGGATCATCACCACTCTTGTAGATATTATCAAGCATCTGATCTAAAGAAATTCTATTCAATGGCTCGACCCAAGCAATAAGACTTTCTTTACTACCACCCTTAAGTTTGTGATCTAATTGTCTTCGAGCTACAACTTCAACATTGATACCCTTTTTCTGCGCGATATTGAGTATTTCTAATGTTTTAGGATCTTTATAAGCATTGCGTGCCATAAAAATTCGCTTTACTACTCTACCCTCTTTTAACATCTCAAGAACTGCATTTTTACTCTCAATCTGGACAAATCTGTCTTTCATATCAATACACCTTAATTTTAATATCTAATTATACTACAAAATAATCAAACTGTAACTTTTAACTTTTTAACTTAATAATTTTTATAACCATGCGTATTTTTTCAAAATTATCCATCACCATTACAAACCGTGCATTTATCTGAGAAATTACCACAATCACTTTTGGAGTTTTCAATAATGGCTATAGAAAAATTGATATTCATCGATTAACCGATTATTTCAAGAACGCGTGAATAAGATGATTACACAGTGACGGATTTTATTGCAATGGTACAATATCGCTTATAAGAAAGCGCATGGATACAAAAAACTACTTCTTTGAAGCTACTTTAGCTTTTTTAGTTGTAGTTGACTTTGTCTCACTCTTTTTTGCCTTTGATACTGTTGGTTTCTTCACTTCGACTTCAGCTTTTACTTTTTTTGCTTCTGGTTTTGTTTCAGATTGTGCTGCAGGGATAACATCAACATAGTAATTTGCTCGCTTATCGCCAGACATTCTTCGATACTTTACAATACCGTCAACAACAGCATAAATTGAATATTTTCTATCGAGTTTGGTGTTTTTACCTGCATGGAAGACTGAACCTCTTTGTCTGACTAGAATTGTACCGTTGGTAACAAGTTGGCCTTCAAATTTCTTAACGCCAAGTCTCTTACCGACCATATTTTTTGTTTGTGATACTGCACCACCAGCTTTAACATGTGACATATTTTTTTAGTAACTAACTTATTTTATGATAATTGTGTTAACACGACAACTTAACTTCACTCATTTCTTAATCATCGAATAAACACAGGTTGCCAAGTATTATATACTACTTTACCGTATAAATCAAAATATTTCTACGAATTATGCTATGTGGTCTTTCCCAATACAATTCAAGCTTTTCATTGCTAAAAGACCGATACCATGATTTAGGAATTATCTGGTTTAATCTCAATGAAACCCAACCAGATTCTGATTTATATGATGGATTAACAAATACAACCTTTTTACCTCTAAGATTTATACCTCGAGTGAGCTCAACAAAAGCTTTTAATTGATCACTAACACCCATGATTAATTCTTGAGCTCTCCCGATTTTAACAATATTTCTTTGAGGAGGACCCATAAATGGTTCAAAAGCAACACCATCTATCTGTGTTTTGCTAAGTGTCTTGATCATAGCACGATCAGGATCTAGGATATCAAAAATAAATGTACGATACCTCTGATTATTAAATTTTATCCTTTCCAAAGTCCACTCAATATTTGCATTACTATTTCTAATAGCTTTCTTATCGATATCTGAACCTAAAACGCTATATCCTAAAGTCAAAGCTTCAGTAAGTATTGTTCCAGAGCCACAAAAGGGATCCCATACTGTACCTTCATCAGGCATACCCAAAAGGTTCACCATGATTCGAGCAAGTTTCGGAGGTAGCATACCCATTTTTTTATCGATATTCGGTCTATCAAAATCTCTTACTGCATACTCTTCAATATCTTGTACGGCTAAAGTACGACCCAATACCATATCCTTACCCAGATCCAACACTAAGAGTTCAAAACCATCATCTATAAGATTATTATGAATCACTGAAGCGGTATTTTCAGTAATAATATATCTTGAGCTAACTCCCTTTTCTTTAAAAAAGTCTTTTACTTCGTTTGCGACTTCAATGTAATTCCCTTGACCATAAATATCTGGTGACACTCCAAAAGTAATATTTTTTTGATTGAAATACTCAAGAAAAAGATCTAGGTTTTCGATCATCTCACCTACCCTAATAAAACCACCCAATCGTTGAAAAATCTTAATAATATCTATCGTTCCAGAAGTAATATCTACAAAAAAAATACGACCATTTAATCGCTTTACAACAACGCCAGGTGCAAAGTTTGATACAACAGAGCATAACTCTGCCCAAGCAAGATCGGACATGCGTCCGGGCTGAAAAAAATACTTCATGTAAATATATTAGTATGAAATCTTTTTAATTTCCACTATTGATAATGATTGCCTAGAACCAAAGTGTTTTTGATAACGTGCTTTTGCTTTATATTTGAAGCCCTCAATTTTATCACCTTTCTTAGCTTCTACAAAAAGCATCTCCACCTTTGCACCTTTGATGTTTGGCTTACCAACTTCGACTTTATCACCGTCAACGATCAATAATACTTCCTCATTAACGATAATATCACCGACATTTCCAGATATTTTCTGAATCTCGTACTTTTGGCCTTCCTCAACTAGAAGCTGACCACCAGCGATTTTTATAACTGCATATTTGTTCTCCATAACGCGCAATTTTAATCTAATATTAAAGAATTGTCAACCTTACCATTAATTATACTCTGAATTATACCTAATGCAAGGAAGGTTGTTATAGTTATACTACCACCAGCACTAACCAATGGCAAAGGAATGCCTGTAGCTGGTATAATACCCGTATTTGTACCAATGTTGATAAATATCTCAATAAGTATTTTGAGGCCTAACACGAGCAGTACAGACGCTTCAAATGAGCCTTTCAATTTTAATGAATGATAAAGTATCCGATACACTAGCGTTGCCAGTAATATAAGCAATATCATTGCACCAACAAGTCCAAATTCTTCACAGTATGATGCGAAAATAAAGTCTGTCTGAAATTCAGGAAGAAAATGTAATTTACTCTGAGTACCATACCCGAAACCTTTACCAAAAATTTGACCAGATCCAATTGCAACTTTTGCCTGATCAACATTGAAACCTTCAGCACTAGCAGTTTCCTCTGGATTAATAAACGCGACTATTCTATCCTTCTGATGTTGAAAAATTACGCTCTTCCATAATACACTGTTCCAGAGAACTCCAAATACCAAACCTGCAGAAACAATAATCCCGAAAGCAATAACTATAAATTTGCGAAACCGTTGATGAATAGCAAAATTTAAAACTGTTACAAATAATCCGACTAACAAGCTTATCACGCCAAAGAGAGTCAGATTAAAGAATATTGCGACAATACCTGCAAAGACCGCGAATGCTGAAATCGAGATAAGGAGATTAAACAACTGTTTGTCCAGACAAGTAAAAACAGTAAGAAACCATAAAGCCATAAGTATTATCGCCATACTTCCATGTGGCTGTACATAGATTAATATTGCCATCAAAAGAGCTGGTAAAAATGAAATACCTGCTAACAAATATTGGTTATACCTATTTTTTAATTGCAATATACTCGCTGTTAGAATAATGATAGCTATCTTAGCAAATTCTGATGGCTGAATTTGAAATCCAGCGATAACTAGCCATCTTTTCGCGGCATTAACCGTTGTTCCCCAGATTAATGTGATTATAAGTAAAAGTAAAACAGCAATATATATTATTCCAGCAACTTGAATATGCTTAAAATATGTATAATCGAACTTTGAGATTGCCCAGTATATTACTAAACCAATAACTACAAATATTATTTGCTTCAGAAACGTTCCTTGCCATAACACTTCACCAGTTGTTGTTATCGAAGTAGAAAGCAAGGCCACCAATCCAATTATTGATGTTAGAATTGCAGAAATGGTTATAATCCAATCATTATTTCTATTCATATTTAATTAGCTAGATTGTTTGTAATTGTCACAACCTTTATATTGTCAATATTGGTTTTCTCTTCATTATTATCGGTAAGATCGACTTCACTCGCATAAACCTGAGATTTAATGCTTTCAATATTTTCAGAAATAATCTTCTTCTGACTTTCATCAAAACCCTTTGCATGGACATAAACAGATTCGCCGACAATTAGACCATTCTTTTTGCGCTCATTTTGAATTGATCTAATAAATTCTCGCAAAAAACCTTCTGCCTTCAACTCGTCAGTAAGATTAGCATCTATTGCAATTGAGATGAAATTATCATCTGCTGATTTCCAATTATCACCTTCTGGTAAATTTTCAACAATAGAGCATTTCTTAATATTTAATTCGTTAAGTAGAATATCAAGATACTCCTGATCTAGCTTCACACCTTTTATCTGAATCTCAGAAAGTGGTTGCCTAATTTTTAATGCATTACTAACTCTTATTGATTGACCAAGACTTGAAAGCTGTTTAATTGATTGCATCTGTTCTTCCATTTTGCTATCAATACTTTTTTCATCAAATAAAGGAAAGTCCTCGAGATGAACACTTTCTTTTGATTCAGAATCAACACTTTTTACAATGTTTTGATACATCTCCTCAGAGATGAATGGCATAAATATCGAAAGTAGAATTATTACTCTTTTTAGAGTGTAGTAAAGCATGTTTAGTGCAACATTATCTAAATCAGCAAATCTATCTCGGCTTCTTCGAATATACCAAGTTGAAAGTTCAAGTATAAATTCCTCAAGAGCTTTAGTGACAACCGTGTGATCATATTTGAGCATATATTCATCGGTTGTTTTGATTAGTGTATTAAGTCTTGATAACAACCATTTATCTAATATCGTAAGCTCTAATTCTCTTATATCATTTTTTGTTGGTTCGAAATTAGCTAAATCGGCATAAGTAATAAAATACTTATATATATTCCAAAGTATGAGATAGAAATTCTTTTTATAATCCTCAGTCAACTTGAAGCCGAAAAGCATCTGATTGGTAGGATTTTGTTTTACATATGCCCACCTAAGTATATCCGCACCAGCTTTATTTGCTGCATCATCAAAGGCTATCGAATTTCCCTTGGACTTATGCATCTCCTCACCATGTTCATCCTTAACAATTTCATGACCAAGCAGATTTCTAAATGGTGGTTTATCCTCAAGTACGGTCGACATAGCTATCAAGGAATAAAACCAGTTCTTAAATTGACCCGGGAAGCATTCACAAACAAAATCTGTAGGATACCATTTCTTCCAATTATCATTGTTGGTCGTATAATTTAATGTAGAGAATGGCACAATTCCAGCATCAAGCCACGGATTACCGACATCCTTAACTCTTTCTGAAACGCCACCACATTTACTGCATTTTATCTTTATCTCGTCAACATAAGGTCTGTGAGGAGTATGTCCTTCGAACTTATCCCAACCTTCTATTGCGCGCTCTTTTAATTCTTCCTGACCGCCTATTACTTCAAAATTTCCGCAATCCTTACACACCCATATTGGTAAAGCCAAGCCCCAATATCGTTTCTTAGAAATACACCAGTCATGCATATTTTCGAGCCATTCTAGCTCACGATCCATACCAAATGACGGAATCCAATTTATCTGCTTTGTAACTGCCATCATATCGTATCTTAAATCCTTCATTGAAATGTACCACTCATCAGCCAACCTAAATATTAGTTTTGTCGAACATCTCCAACATTTAGGATATCTGTGCTTATATTTCTCACTCTTAAATAAACGACCAATTTTCTCCAAATAATCAAATACATCTGGATTGACATCGTGAGCAAATTTACCTGTTAGAAAACCATAACCATCAACGTATTTTCCAGCCTCATCAAGGGGAGAAATACTTGGCATACCAAGACTTTCACCTAATTGGTGATCCTCAGCTCCACATCCTGGAGCAATATGCACCATACCAGTACCTTCAGTATCTGACACAACGACATACATACCACCGGAAACAACTTTATATGGTGCTTTATATTCCGATAAGGCAGGAATTACTTCAGGCGTGTACAATGGTTGATATGTTAAACCAATAAGCTCTGTACCCATCACAGTACCTTCTACTGTATGTTCATCAGAGATTACGGAGTCAACACGAGAAGTAGCAACATAAAGAATCTCATCACCAACTTTAACCTTTGAATATTCTAGTTCTTCTGAAACCGCAACCGCCACATTTGCGACTAAAGTCCAAGGAGTTGTTGTCCAAACAAGTAAATACTCATTACTTCTACCATCTATCTTAAGCTTGAAATATACCGCTTCATCTTCCATCTCCTTATACTCATCAGTTAATATTTCGTGCTGAGAGATTGCGGTACCACATCTTGGGCACCATGGGAGTATATCAAGTCCCTTATAAATATAACCTTTTTCGTTACATTTCTTGAGAAAGTGCCAAATAGTATAGTTGTTCTCTTCTGACATAGTGTAATAGCTATTTTCCCAATCCATAAAATAACCAAGCCTTATCGATTGATCTCTTTGTACAAGTGACCAATCATATGTCGATTTTTTACAATCTTCTACAAATTTATCAATCCCATACGTCTCAATATCTTTTTTTGATTTAAAACCCTTTTCTTTCTCGACACTTACTTCGACCCATAAACCTTGATTATCAAAACCATTTTGAAATCGTTGCTCATATCCTTTTAGGTTATAAAATTTTTGATAAATATCCTTTAATGTTCGTCCCCAAGCATGATGAACACCCATAAAGTTGTTTGCTGTTATTGGTCCATCCATAAATGAAAACTTCTTATCAGATCCATCATTCTTTGACAAATACTTCTTATATATTCCCTCTTTATTCCATTTTTCTAGTAATTCGGTCTCCAATTTTATAAAATCAACATTTTGTTCGACTGGTTTAAACTTTGACATTTGAAAATCGTGAAAAATTAATTAAGCAATTATATGCTGAATAATACCATTATAGTGAGAATGTATCAATAAAATGTAGAAATTTGTCCACAAAAATTCGCTTAAGTTCTATTCTTTATCCGTATCTTTGTTCTCAAGTTTTGCAACATCATTTTGTGGCTCAACATAGGTCTTGAGGTTACCCTGCTTCCTATATTGAATAAAAACATTGATCAATTGCACTAAAAATAGTAATGAATCATCAGTTATCCCCACCAAGGGGATCGAATCTGGGATTACATCAATCGGGAAGAATAAATATATGACTCCTAATAGCAAAGGCCAATTGTTACTAAAAAACTTTTTCCAATCCATATTCTTATTATAACAAATTAATCATATGGAATCAATTTATTAGAAAAAGGAGTTATTTATTTCTCAATAAGTGACAATAAATATAGAAACAATTATTAATTCTTTCTGCGTAGGAAAGCCGGAACTTCTAACTCGTCCTCATCGTCCTGTAAGGAAGTTGAAGCGGTTGATGCTGCCGGAGTATCATCCGTAACCGTAAACCTGTCTACGAAATCATTGCTAGTTGTTTGAGCTGGATTAACATTGCCTGTAAGTTTTGTATCAACCTGTTTTTGCATCCGAGCTTTGTTTGTCAAAACCTGCTTTGAAGAATCAAAACCAGTCGCAATAATAGTAATTGATACCTCATCATTCATTGATTCATCAATAGAAGCACCAAAGATAATATTTGCATTTGGATCTACTGCGTTTTCAATCATTTCTGCAGCTGTATTAATCTCTTTCATAGACAAGTCTGCTCCACCTGTAATGCTAAATAGCACTCCAGTAGCACCTTCGATTGAAAGATCAAGCAAAGGATTATTTGTAGCTATACGAGCAGCTTCTTCAGCTCTATTCTCACCCTTGGCTCGACCAAGACCCATAAGAGCAGTACCCGCATTTGTCATTATTGTTTTTACATCAGCAAAATCAACATTAATAAATCCTGCTTGAGTAACTAAAGTTGCTATACTCTTAACACCTTCCGCCAAGACACTATCAACTTTTTTCATTGCGTCAAGAAATGAAATTGGTTCATCGATAAGATCAAGTAATCTTTGGTTAGGAACAACAATAAGTGTATCAACTTTATCTCTCAAAGCTTCAATGCCTTCTTCCGCTACCTGCATTCTTTTCTTTCCTTCGAAATTGAATGGTTTTGTCACAACTGCAATTGTCAATGCTCCAAGATTTTTCGCTACACCAGCAACTACTGGCGCAGCACCTGTTCCAGTACCACCACCCATACCTGCTGTGATAAACACCATATCAGAACCGGCAAGATGCTCATGGATTTCATCTAAACTCTCCTCGGCAGCTTGAGCGCCTAAAAGATGATCACCACCAGCACCAAGACCTCGAGTTAATTCACTACCTAATTGTAGGGTAACATGAGCTTGAGAAGCCTTCAGGACTTGAGCATCCGTATTAAAGGCTAAAAGATCAACACCAGAAATACCAAATTCTGTGACAAGTTTATTTATCGTGTTGCCACCTGCGCCACCTACACCTACTACTTTAATTTTAGCTACCGGATCAACTGTTGGAGTGATTAACATAACATTTATTACAAATAAATTAACATTTTATGGAAGTAATGATTTTACCCAGTTTACAACTTTTGAGATAACATTTCCACTATTTGATAAACTTCTCTTTGTCTGAGAACCACCATCAAAATCATCTTCTAAAGCATACTTGATAAGACCCTGTACTGCAGAATTTGCTGGGCTTGAAATCTCCTCAACCATACCCGTCAAACCTGAAGGATAACCAACTCTTACAGGAACATTGAAGGACTCTTGAGCAACTTTTGAGATATCATGAAGTTGAGCAGTACCACCAGTCAATACAATACCAGCAGGCATTGCTAAATCAAATCCACCTCTTGAAACAACATTCTTAGCTAGATCAAAAATCTCTTGTAACCTTGCTTCAACAATTTGTCGTAGTAAGGTTTTAGAAATTTCAGTTTTACTTGTGATACCTAGAGCGCTTACATCAACATTATCTGGATTCTTTTTCTTCTTCTCTTTATCTTCACCTTCCTTAGCTCGAAGCAACGAAGGAATGTTTTCATCAACTTCTACAGCTCCAACTTTATCATCAAGTATCTTATGCATGTTTAATTTGACCTTTTCGGCATCTTCAAGAGTCAATTGTAAACCAATAGCGATATCACTTGTAATGCTACTACCACCAAGAGGAATACAACCACTATATGAAATGGCGCCATCTTGAAAAATGGTAATCGTTGTTGTACCAGCACCGATATCTAACATAGCAACACCAAGATCTTTTTCAGTATCAGTAAGTACTGCAAGTGATGAAGCCCAACCAGTAAATACGACATCATTTACTTCAAGTGCAATTTGTTGAACACATTTAATGAGGTTCTGTAATGATGACATAGGAGCAGTGATAATATGAGTTTCCACTTCTAAACGCATACCTGTCATACCAATTGGATATTTTATACCGCCCTGATTATCTACAACAAATTCACGTGGGATAATATGAACGGGACTGATATTTTGGGGTAATGTGAGTGTTTTAGCATTTTCGATAGCGCGATAAGTGTCCTCCATCGTGATTTCATTACCAGCTGAAACGGCTACAACACCTTTATTATTTATACTAGTTATCTGTTCACCATTAATTGTGACATAAACATCAGAAACTGTAACTCCAGCCATCCGTTCTGCAGCTGTAATACTTTCACCAATCGAATTGGTTGCTTCTTCGATGTTAACAATAACACCTTTTTTGATACCTGTACCAGAGTGTGTATACACTCCTATGACTGTGGGCCGTGTTTCATTTTCCTCAACTGCAGCTATTACTGTAGTGACTTTGGAGGACCCGACATCAATTGCTGTGATGATCCTTCTTGCCATAGTTTTAATATATATAAACATTAATTAAATGTCAAATAGAATGGGCTTATTATATCTCAGATCCAGCCCCTCAAAATCAATCATTTCTTGTATCGCGTAATTGTAAACAGCTTCAAATCGATACAATTGTTCATTTATCGGTTGATCTATAGAAAAAAGAGCTAGCCTACTACCTTGGAATTCTACTTCACAATAATCATTATGAACCGAAATCAAAGAAGTTTCAATATTTAAATTAAGAAAATATTTCTGTATTGCGTCAATTTGGCTTATAATATAGGGATCATATGTGTCTCCAGCTTCGAAATTTCCGCTTGATATAGGGATTTGTACAAGTAGAGCATTGTACTGAAGTGAAATACTTTCGCATTCAGACGAATTCTCTCCTGTTAAAATTATGTATCCGTGGGGATCTACAAGTCCGTACTTATTTAGCTCAAGATCACATACTAAAAAATCAGGATTTTTTTCGCTAATCTCAATTTTTATTGAATCAGGAAATATTTTTGTAACATACACTTTATCAACAAAATTGTTATTTTTTGATATTTCATCCTTTACTGTAAATATATCTGCAAAGAAAAAGTTTTGTCCATCTAATTTGTTTGCCAATGCATATACTTGATCCAAAGGAACATTTTTTGTTCCAGTAACATCTATGGACTTAATATTAATAAATCCAAGATAATCAACAAGGAATACGAATATTGCCAAACCAACAACGATCAATACATCTCGTAGCTTCAAAAACCTAAACGTTTGACTTAATCTACTTTTGATCCAAATCCAGATTCTACTCGACTGTTTTTCTGTTTGTCTTTTACCAGATTGATTCAATGGGGAAAAGTTTTGGGTTTTAGTAAGTTTTATATGAAGAGTCCCATTCTTTTCTTCAGAGGTACCATCCTTCTCAGAAGTATTTTGATTTCTTATTTCATCTAACCATTCTGCCATATTCAATCATACCATATTAGCTAAATAGAAATTCCTTCATACTTTATAAACTGATCCCCATGCAAAAAACCTCTATAATCTTCCGCAGTTGCGCAAATTGCGATAAGCACAGAAAACGTAAGTTCACTTCCTTGTCCTATCTCACTTTTAACTCCGATTGTGTATACCTTTCAATTCTTAATATAGTTTTTATATTAAACAACTAATTCGTTTTTTAGCAACTCATAAAATTGTTTCTTAGCATACTTCTCATACCAAGGATAATGACCGCACTTCGAGATCTCAATGAATCTAAAATTTTTCAAAATCCTTGCTAAAGGTATTTTTACACCATCTGAAGGGTGTGAGTCATAAACCCCTTGCATGGCAACAACCTCACAATCAATTTTGCATCCAAGCATAATTAATTCACCCGTCTTACGTAATTTTGCGGCTTCGGGCCAAACCCCATTATATATATTCATTTGAGGAGAAATCTTATCTACAAGTGACTCTTCTTCATTACTTGAAAAAGTATCTGCCTTCTTACAAAGGAAACCATATTCCTTAAAAAGGACGTCCTTGTTTATCAAATTATGTTGATTAAAAAGTTGCTCTAATTCATCAATTCGTTTTCTTTCCTTATACGTTAAGTGAGATAATCTTCTTTTTTTTATTTCAGGAACATATGAAGCCTTAAAAGGGCCTGAAGAAATTAGTATTAGTTTTTTAATTAATGATGGATATTTCGCTGTAAAAATATATGATAGCCAGCTCCCCCAAGACCAACCTATTAGAATAACAGGTAAATCTGATTCGCTTTCTATTTGATATTTAAGCTCTTCTACCTGTTCATCTATAGTATTCTTACTTTGAAAAGATTCCACAGTTCCATACCATCTTGAAAGTTCTAATGCAACAGGCTTTAATTCACCAGGAGCACCTGGTCCACCATGAACCAGCACTATACGATAAGGTGCTTTTCCATACTTTCTTACAATTCCAATTTCTCTCATTTTCAAAGTTTATCACTTTATATTAATAATTGGTAATAAAATTCACAGCATGAAAATGTCATGGCGATGGGTTATTTCAGAATATTATTAAAAATATGATCCTTTCATGAGAGTTAATATGTGATAAGAATTTTACTAGCAACTAAAAACAAACATTAAGAAATGTATTCTTTCGTAAATACTATGTTTCATGATAATTGATATTTTACCTTTAAGATCTGAGCCGGTGATCAACGTTTATCGGAATCGCAGCATGTAATTACTCTCTTCGTTCGGAAAAAAGCGGGATACGGGATAAAGTTCGAACATTTTTCATCTCCAATCCCACTATTATTCTATCAGTTCCTGAACTTTCTTCAATATCTAAATTTTTATCTATTAATTAATGTATTTTAAACATGGAAAAGGTAAAAAAGTCTACAGAAATAGTGGATTTTCTAACTTTGGTTGTATTGGGATTCTATTCTTTTTGCCAATATATATGCTAATTGCTATCATTAATAAAATAATTTTTCGGAAATAATCTATTACTTTTCTACAATGAGTAAGACAGTAAACCAATTAGTTAAGGATGTTGAAAATTTCTGCTCAACAAGAGACTGGAAAAATGATGATCCTAATCAGTTAATAAGCTCAATTTTAATAGAATTGGGTGAATTAGCAGAACATTATCAATGGACAAGCAAATTCAAAGATTATTCAGGAGAGGATAAAAAGAGATTGGTAATGAAATAGTTGATGTTTTATTCTATCTTCTAAGATTAGCTGAGAAATCAGGTATTGACGTCGAGAAAGCCTTTTCAGATAAATTGCAAAAATTGGAAGCAAAATATCCAGTTGGCTCAGATTGGAAAACACAGCACTACTCATATAGATCAGCAAGAAAAGATAAATAAGAGCATAACTTCATTAAAAGTGCATTATGAGCTATAATCAGTGATTTAATAGCTTATTTTAAGCCTTGTATGAAAAAAACAATTGGAATAATTGGTGCTTTGAATGAAGAGATTGAGGAAATTAAATCTCGTCTTGATATTACCGATAAAACGAGTATTGGACATACAACTTATTTCACAAAGAAACATAAAGACATACAGATTGTATTGACGAAAACAGGTGTGGGAAAGGTCTTTTCGGCGATGATAACACAACATTTAATTGATCATTTTTCCCCTGATATTGTAATATTTACAGGTGTTGCAGGTTCAATTAATCCCAACATAAATATAGGTGATATTGTCATAGCAGAAAAATGTGTCCAATACGATTTAGATGTAACTGAGCTTGGTTTCGAAATTGGATCCATTCCATATACAACTTACCGTTATTTTGAATCAGATAAAAACCTCGTAGAATTAGCATTGAAGACACAAAACAAAGATACCATCAAAAAAGGTACCGTTTTAACTGGTGACATGTTCATTACAGATAAAAACTTTAAAAAACATAATGACAATTTTATAAAGTTAAAAGGCGATATTATCGAGATGGAAGGTGCTTCTGTAGGACAAGTATGTACAATTAATAATACTCCATTCCTTATAGTGAGAACTATCTCAGACAAAGCTGATAATTCTGCAAAAGTGAATTTTACAAGTCTATTACCAGTTGTAGCAAAGAATTCCTATGACATAATAAATCATCTTTTAAATAACATTTAATGAAGTTAGACTTAAAAAATAAAATTGTAATAATAACTGGTGGTAGCGGAGGAATTGGAGAAGCTACTTCTATTGCATTTGCAAAAGAAAAAGCAATTGTGATTATCAATTACAATTCCTCAGAGAAAAAAGCTCAAGAAGTTCTTAGTAAGGTTAAAGTCTATAGTGATAAGTCTATTGTATTCAAATGTGATGTATCAAAAGAGAAACAAGTAAAAATTATGATGAAACAGATCTATGCAAAATTTGGTCGAATAGATGTCCTAATTAACAACGCAGGTATTGCAAAAGATTCAAATATATTAGAAAAGAAAGTCACTGATTGGAATAAAACATTAAATACAAATCTTCTTGGAGTATTTATATGTTCCAAAGAAGCTTCACAATACATGCTAAAACAGAAATCAGGCAACATTATTAACATCTCTTCAACAAGTGCTATTTATAGTTTTTCTCCTGATATCGCAGATTATGATGCATCAAAAGCTGGTGTTATAACATTAACAAAAAACTTTGCCAAAGCTATTTCTCCGAATGTTAGAGTAAATTGCATAGCTCCTGGTTGGGTAAATACAGATATAAATAAAGGTCTTCCAGAGGAATTTCTTAGACATGAAACGAAAAATATTTACGCGGAAAGATTTGCAGAACCTATTGAGATTGCAAATCTTTGCTTATTTTTAGCCTCACCCAAATCAAGCTATATCAATGGAACAGTGATTACTGCGGATGGAGGTCATGATTAGAATATTATTTATATTTGGAATAGCGAATCTCTAAAAAAGATAATATAATATGCTCGTATAATTATAAAAAAGATCTTCAATGTCAAAATATGCAGATAACAAAAATTTTATTAATGCTGTCGAAACATTTTTAAAAGTAAAAATTAAAAAGGTACAGACTCCACCACAAGGAATGGATAGTGAGGTATTTTTCATTGTTGATAATAAAGATAAAGAATATGTAATAAAAGCAAGTGATGGAGCAATGACGGATGTTAGAGCATATCAACTGCTTGCGAGTAATAAGATTAATATCCCAGTACCACAGTTGCTTGGTAACTTCGATTATGAAGGAAAATCCATTGTTATTTTAGAGAGAATCACCTATCCATTGCTAGAAAGTACACCAGTTGATCAAATGCATAAATATATACCATCGATGATAAATAATCAAAGGATTATGCATAAAGTTAAGTCCCCAAGAAGCGGTTACATTTCTGACTTTGATGAAAAAAGAACTTGGAAAGAGTTTATTACATCAAAATTTACAAACGAATATGATAGTTTAAACTGGCCAGAAGTTGTAAAAAGAGAAGGAATTGAAAGAGATCTTGTTTTATCAAGTGTGGAGAAGATTCTAAACAAATTCAACAATTTAACACTAATTAACAAAGATTATTCATTAATTCATACTGATTTTAATCAGAGAAATCTTTTTGTAAATCCCAAAACAAATGATATAGCAGGAATTATTGATTGGGGAGAAGCAATGTTTGGTGATCCAATTTATGATTTTTCAAGAATACGAATGTATATCTGGCATTTCAACTTAGGAAAGGAAACCGTAGATAACTATTATAAAATAATGTCTTATACTCAGGAAGAACGAGAACTAGATGATTTATATTGGTTATCACGTGTTATAGAATATTTGGCATACTATTCTGAAGAACTCAATGACTTTAATGTCGGCAGAATGAGGTTACATCAAGACTTCTTAAGAGCCTACAAGTGGTAATACGTAGTTCTACTTTTTCTCTAACTAATGTATAATATAGGCTATGAAAAAGCCTAATCTAAAACATTTTGCGTTAATAACTGGTAGCTCATCAGGTATAGGGAAAGAAATAGCGTTAAAGCTTTCACAAAAAGGTTTTATAGTGTTCATCAACTATAAAGAAGATGAAGTAGGAGCTAATGAGGTTAAAAATACAGGGTCTAGACTAGTTTAGAGAGGATTTTTTCTAAAGTCTGAAAGAAGTATATCA
>ENA-UPSM01000330-UPSM01000330.1-activated-sludge-metagenome-genome-assembly--contig:-NODE-330-length-68678-cov-10.326844_pt1 | contig 68678 bp, 66 predicted proteins | sample MGYA00238181_ERZ773283 | MGnify/ENA primary metagenome ERZ773283 (study PRJEB29023, sample SAMN05720199) | activated sludge metagenome | isolation source: Anaerobic digester | place: Japan... | reverse complement strand
TTTGGGCAATCAAAGAAAAATACGCTCAACCTTTCGCTGAAAGCGAAAGAAAAAATATTGGTTTGCAAAATTCCATTTTGCCCGTGTTTTGCACGGAGAACTTCCGCATTGCCGACCGCACTTTGGTTTTGGATTTCATTCCGGTCTTCAAAATTGCGGAAAAATACCATGCCGAGGCGCTTTGCGCCGAGGCAATTCCTTACGATTTCACAAAAAGTGAAAATTGGCGGTGTTTTTTGAACGAAGTTCGAACATTTTTTGACGAGAATCCTGAAAACTAATTTGGACTCGGCGGGGCAAACTATTTTTCTGGGGAAATGGAATTGCCCCGCCTCGGCTTTCTTCCCGCCCGCAGGAGGGGTCTGGGGAGGAATGCGGGCGGGATTTTGAACCTTTCCTTTTTCGCTTCCGAATTTCGTATTTTGCAAAGCAAAATGCGCCATCAAAAGAGATGTTGCCCTTGGCCCACCCAACCCATTCGCGGGCAACGCTAAGGAACTCCCTAAAAATTCATTTACAATTTTATTAAAATTAGTTATCATTATAGTATCAAGAAAGAAACCTTTATATTATATTCTATATACTATAATGTTATACAATTAGAAAAGATATGTCAAACAATAAAATTGCGGATAACTTAAAGAAACTACGGGCTAAAAAGGGGCTATCTCTTGAAAAGATTGCTCGCCTTGCTGATTTGTCGCTTAACACCATTGTTAAGGTTGAAAATGGAGTCAATCAAAACCCGACAATAGAAACGCTAACCAAGATCTCCAAAGCGCTTGAAATTGGAGTTGATGATTTAATTAAGTAGTTTTATGGCAAAAAAAGATTATTCAAAATTAGAAAAAGATGACTTGCTCAAAGTCATTGAAAAACTGGAATCCCGCAAAAAATACGGGTTGATTTGGGACGAAGAAAAAACCAAAGAGCAATTTGAAAAAGAATCAGAAAACGCTTTGCCGGTTTTGAAAGAAGTCAAAGGTAAAGAAATTAAAACCGACCCAAAGAAGCCGACCAATATTTTGATTGAAGGCGACAATTATCACGCCTTGTCTGTTTTGAATTACACTCACCAAGGCAAAATTGATGTTATCTATATTGATCCGCCATACAATACAGGAAAAAAAGACTTTAAATACAATGATAGTTGGGTTGATGAAAATGACACATACAGACATAGCAAGTGGCTCACCTTTATAAGTAAAAGATTGCGATTAGCAAAAAATTTATTGAGCGATGAGGGTGTTATTTTCATATCAATAGATGATAATGAAATCGCACAACTCCGCCTACTCTGCAACGAAATATTTGGTGAACAAAACTTTATTAATAACTTTATGTGGTTGCATGGTAAAGGGAAAAAAACGAAACAATCAAGAACACTGCAACAATACATTCTATGTTATGCCAAAAATAAATACTTACTCGGTGAATGGGTTGATATAAAGTTTGCATCTGGTTTATTTTCTAATCCCGATAACGATCCACGAGGAGAATGGTTTTCGGGAAGTGTTTCATTTTCTGAAGACAGAAGCAACAAAAATCACGAAAACTATTTTACGATTAAATCCCCAACAGGTATTGAATGGACGAGACAATGGCAGTGCAACGAGGACGAAATGAATGAATATCTTAAGGATAAGAAAATTTATTTTGGACCTGCTCCAGAATATTCGAATGTTCCTCGTCTAAAAATATTCCCAACTGATAGTAGCGAAATAATTCCAAATAATATCCTTGACAGTGTCGGCTCTACCAGAGGAGCACAAAAAGAATTAGATGAAATAATTGGGAAATCAGATGAAGGGAAAAGTAAATTCGAGAATCCTAAACCACCGAAACTTATTGAATTTTTATTTAATATAGTCAATAAAGGTAAAAACATTAAAGTTATTGATTTTTTTGCGGGATCAGGAACTACCGGGCATGCGATTTTAAATCTAAATAATGAAATTCCGGGGGATCGTTTATTTATTCTCTGTACGAACAATGAAGAAAATATTTGCACCGATGTTTGTTATCCGCGAATTGAAAAAGTTATCAAGGGATATAAAAAACCAAGAGGAGCTAAAGTTGATGGACTTGGTGGAAATCTAAAATACTTCAAAACCGCTTTTGTCAAAAATTCCATAAGCCGAGATGATTTGAAAATGCGGATAACACGCGAATGCACGGAAATGTTATGTTTGCGTGAAGGGATTTTTGACGAAGTAAAAGCAAAACCGGATTTTCATATCTTTGAGCAAAACGGCAGAGTTATGGGTGTCTATTATGCATTGGAGCGGGAAGGGTTATCGAGTTTGAAAAAAGAATTGGATAAAATAAAAGGCGAAAAGATTTTGTATTGCTTCACCCTTGATCCGTTGGGGTTAGACAAAGAGGATTTTGTCGATTGGCAAGGTGTGAGTTTAGAACCAATCCCGCAAAAAATATTAGATATTTACGAGCAAATTTATGAATATTAATCTTAAAACATATCAGGAAAAAGCGGTTGGCGAACTTATTGCCACTTTCAAAACACTTCTCACAAAAGAGGAGCAAAAGAAAGTTTGTGTTTTTCAAGCTCCGACTGGAAGCGGCAAAACCTTGATGACTGCAAAATTTATTGAAGAACTTATCCGCGAAGTGCCGGAAACGGACTTGTGTTTTGTTTGGATAAGTATCGGCAAGGGCGAACTTCATCTGCAAAGCAAACACGCCTTAGAGCGGATTTTTGGCGGAGCGCCGAGAGTGTCGCTCGTGGAGGAAGAATTTACCGGCGGGCGCGAGAGAATTGTTCGCAATGAGGTTGTGGTAGTGAACTGGGAAAAATTGCGAAGCAAGGAGCGAGAAACTGGAGATTGGAAAAATGTTTTAATGAAAGATGGCGAAAAACTGAACTTCCGTGATGTTTTGGCAAAAACCCGTGAACAGCGCAAGGTCATTATGATTATTGATGAAAGCCATATTGGAGCGACTGCCGAAAGAACAAATGAATTGCGAGACGAGATAAACGCTGATGTGATTTTGGAAATGAGCGCCACGCCAAAAATCAAACCTGATCCGCGCGACTTGGCGCGCGGGACGGCTGGCTATGTTTTTGTAGAGCCGAAAGATGTGATTGACGAGGGAATGATTAAAAAAGAACTCATCATCAACGAGAAAATTGATGAGATTACTGATAATGAGGCGGATTCGCAAGAAGTAGTTTTGCAAACGGCATACAAAAAACGCTTGGAGCTGAAAAAACTTTTTGAAGCTGAAAAATCAAACATCAATCCGCTTGTTTTGGTGCAAATACCAACGGCGGAAGCGGGCGAAGATAAAATAAAAGCCGTCAAAAAGTTTTTGGCCGATAAAGGCATAACCGAAAGAAAAGACGGAACAGGCAACGGAAAACTTGCAATATGGTTATCCGAACAAAAATCAGAAACGCTTGATTGGGTGGCAGAGCCGGACAATGAAATTGAATTTTTAATCTTTAAGCAAGCGATTGATACCGGTTGGGATTGCCCGCGCGCTCATATCCTTGTGAAATTCCGAGAATCGCACAGCGAAACTTTTGAAATCCAAACTGTCGGGCGTATTTTGCGTATGCCGGAACAAAAGCATTACGCCAGCGAGGAATTGAATCGCGGTTATATTTATACCAATGTTCAGAGCATTATCGTCAAAAAAGAAGAATACAATCCGAATATCATCAAACATCTCAAAGCGACAAGAAAAGAGGTTTACAAGCCGATAAAACTGACTTCCTACTACAAATCGCGCGCGGACTACGGAGATATTACCTCCAGCTTTACGCCGGTGTTTGAAAAAATTGCTTGCGAGGAGTTTGGATTGAAGGGCGACCATACTCTTTTTGCCCAAAATGTTAAAAAGGTTGAAGGCGAAGGCGTGGTTTTGGATATTAAAAAATATCAGCAAGAGATAATCGCCAACGCCAAAATTGAAGGAAAAACTTTTGACGAAATAGAGGGTAAAATTGATTCAGCGGATCGCGCCCGCCTGATGATTGCGGGGAATGACCTACAAGCGCTTTTTGAGCAGATTATCAAAAACAATCTTGGCTCGTTCAAAAACATCAAGCGTTCCGTTCCAGCCGTAAAAACCGCCGTTTATTCGTGGTTTAGAAAATATCTCGGTTCAAAAGAGTGGCCGGAAGAAATGATTTTGGTTCAGATGATTTTTGTCCACAACGGCAATCGAAAGAAGTTTGAAGAAATTTTGGCGAGCGCGATTGAAAAATATAAAGGCGTTCGTGAAAAAGAAATCTTGAAGCGCGTTGAGGAAAGCGAGCAGTTTTATGACTTTGAAATTGAAAAAGAGAGCTTTTTCAATCAACATACTGACGAGCGTGTAGATTATGAAAAATATGTTTATGAACCATGCTATTTGAGCGTTGCGCGATCAACACCCGAAAAGAATTTCGAAAAGTTTTTGGCCGAAAATGATGACAAAATAGTTTGGTGGTGGAAAAATGGCGAAAACAAGCAGGATTATTTTGGAATAAAATACGAATATCCTGTCGGAGTTGTTCATACTTTCTATCCCGATTATTTGGTGCAATTTTCTGACGGACGATTAGGTATTTTTGAGACAAAAGACATGGGCGACCGCGAAGGCGGGACATACACCAAAGCAAAGTCAGAAAAATTGCAGGAATATATCAAAGAACAGAAAGGCCAAAAACTTTTCGGTGGAATCGTGATTGAAAAAAGCGATGGTTGGAAAATTAACCAAAAGGAAAAATATGACTGGAGCAAGTGCGAGAAGAATGATTGGAGTGATTGGGATAAATTGAGATTTTAATTATGCACTACACCCAAGCACAAATTGATCAGTATTGGAAAGATTATATTCAGAGTAACGAAAAAGAGTTAAAAGAACGCTTGCGTTTTCTTTTGGACAATTACAACCCAGAAAATAAAGATTATCTTTCTTCTCCCGATGTTTATTACTGCTTTGAAGAAGCACGCCACGCTTTTATGATGGGTGATTTTGTGGCAAGTATTATCATGTGTGCCGTAACAATAGAGCGACAACTTGCAAAATTGCTTGATTTGCCATATCGAAATCCAGTTGATGAGGAAACGGCGAAAACAAAAACTGGTTGGAAAATATTAGAAGCCGCGAAAAATAAGCAAATTATTGACCAAGATTTATTTGAAAAATTAGTGACGCTTTTTGATTTAAGGAATGAATTTGTTCACGGGATAAGCAAAGAAAATACAACAGACAAAAAAGGAACGAGACCGCAATTTAAAGATTCAATAAAAAATGCTTTTGTGTGGACTGATCCAAGCTATGCAAAAGAAATTGAAGAAAATGCAAAAAAAGCAATCAAGATATTGTTTGAAGCACACGACAAATTGCATTACTCAAAATTGAATTATTATTAGGTGGCGCGCCAGTTTTCAACTGGCACGAAATTCGGAAGCGAAAAAGGAAAGGTTCAAAATCCCGCCCGCATTCCTCCCCAGACCCCTCCTGCGGGCGGGAAGAAAGCCGAGGCGGGGCAATTCCATTTCCCCAGAAAAATAGTTTGCCCCGCCGAGTCCAAATTAGTTTTCAGGATTCTCGTCAAAAAATGTTCGAACTTCGTTCAAAAAACACCGTGTTTCGATAAACTTGCCACTTGTGGTGAGATTATCGAAACAGTTGAAAATCGATTTGAACCCTCACGAAGTGAGAGGGTTCGCGAGATACCCAAAGAATGAGGAGTGAAACGACGAAATGATTTGTTGGTGTCGAGTTGGCAGTCCTTAAAAATTTATTGCGCCCTGCCTGGCTCCCGCCCCTTCCGTATGTATCAAAACAAAGTCCTAACAGTAGTTTGTTTTGATACATATTGAGTGTATGGTAAGAACCCTCACAAAGTGAGAGGGTTCGCGAGATACCCAAAGAATGAGGAGTGAAACCGACGAAATGATTTGAAGGTAGCGAGTTGGCAGTCCTTAGAAATTAATTCGCTCTGCCTGGCTCCCGCCCTATAAACTTACAATAGTTGCTAATTAGTGCAATATTTTTTTTGAATCAGAGGAAATAATTTTCGAGAAAATGACAGCCAAAATATTGATTAAATTAGCTATCTTGACTAGCTATCATTTTTAATACAAGGGCTTCAATCTCATCACGGATTTGCCTTAACTCTTCATAAGATCTTTGATACGGATCAAGTATTTCATTATAAATAACCTTTTTAGACGAATTCTTAATATATTCCGGAACAATCTCTGAGGAACATAGTACAACAATTTCATCTATCTCATCTATTATTTCTTGGTTTAAAGGCTTTATCTTTTGCCCAGTGATATCTATACCCTTCTCACTCATAACCTCAAAAACGTGCGGAGTTGGTGTAAAATTATATTTTTCTCCCACATCATCAACTCCAGCGCTTATTGCATATTTCCCTTTCGAATAATGATTATAAAAAGCTTCAGCTATCTGGCTACGACCGATATTTGCTTGGCATATAAAAAGCACTTTTTTCATTAGTTATGTAATTATTAACATATTAATTATTATTGGCTCTGATCCTTATATTCAATTAAAGGATTATACATCATCAAAGCGTGATTTTCAGTAATAAACTCCTCTCTGATCTCAAAATCGGTTTTTTTATCTATCACAGAACGAAAGATTTTATTGTTTCGAGAATATCCACCAAACCACTCTTTCTTAAACTCATGATCCTTCTCGAATACTTTGTATTTAAATTCGATAGGCTTATCAGAAAGCCATCTACCAATTAGATAAGTATCATCAATTTCAAGAGATAATTGGAAATCTTGCTGAGTATTATTTCTAATCTGCAAGTCAAGATTAGGATAAGCACAAGTCGCTCCACTTCCAAACGGTTGATCTCGTTTTACATCTGGAAAAACATCATAACTATGTCGCCACCGCTCCACTACACTCAGAGGAGAATGCAGGGTAATCCAGAAAATCAGATTAGATAATTGACAAAGTCCTCCCCCTATAGCCGAAAGCACTTTTCCATTATTCAAAACCATACCTTCCAAATAACCTTTTTTTACAGTTGGTTTACCAATTAAGCGCCAGTATGAAAATGTTTGCCCAGGTTTAACTACAATGCCATCGAGTTTTTTTATTGCAATCTTAAGATTTTCGATTTTGTTTTCTTGCATCCACATATCAACATCTTTTAATTTACGACGCAAAATCGTTTTATGAAAGAAAATTTCAACAGGTAGCTTAGTCTTGAATTCAGTTGCAAAATTTACTCTTGAGATATACCAGTAGAGATATCTTAAAAGTGAGTAAAACGAATTTCCTAAAAATAATCTTAGTTTTGATCTTTTAATTGGTTTCTTAATTTTAACAACCTAATAATACTTTATCTTTTATAATGCTAAATACCTATTATCCACTCAGTTTTCATGTTAATTAATTGATGATTTCTAGAGGGAATAAATCATTAGATATTAACCTTAATTATATCATTTTTTTGTTATTACACAATCAACACGAGCTCAGCTAATATATAAATATCACCCTTGAAAATAATAATTTTCATTTAATTGCAAAATGATTATAGATATAATAAAATTAGCTATTAAGATATAATTACGGATAATATGGCAGAGAAATATATTAAGAGCGAAAAGAAGGCAAAGGTCACAAAGAAGACCCCAACTTCTACAAACAGCTCAGAAAATAAAAATTTCAGTGAATCGAAAACCACTTCTAATACAACTGGTCAGAGTGCTAACACAGATACAAACACTCAATCAGTAAATAATGGACCGACTTATTCAAATAGAGTTACTCGTAACGAGAGTGATAAAATTCTAGGTGGTGTTGCATCTGGTATTGCACGATATATTAATGTTGATCCTTTGATAATCAGATTAGCTTTTGTCGCATTAATATTTGGAGAAGGTTTAGGTATTATTATCTATTTAGTATTATGGATTTTGATCCCATCGGAAAAGAGTACGCAGCAAGAAACGAAAAAGGTAATTAGTGAGAATGCCAAGGACATTGAGCATCAAGCTGAACAGATTACCAACAATATGCAGAAAAACACTAACAAGAATACTGCAAAAATTATTTTGGGTTCGATATTGATTTTAATCGGTTTATTAATCCAACTAAATATTCTAGGTTTATCGATTGACTTTAGTTGGGCTTGGCCAATTATCATTATTGCAATTGGTTTAATAATAATTTTTAAGAGGAACTAAAATGGAAGATAATAGTAAGAAAGTTTCTGACACACAAGTTGCAACAGCAAATACCTTAAAAAGCGAAAAGGGAAAAGATTATACTTTTGCCATAATACTAATAATTGTCGGAGCCATATTTTTGTTAAATAATCTTGGAATCTTACCTTGGAATTTTTGGTTAAGTATTCTTCAATTCTGGCCAATCTTCTTAATATTGCTCGGTCTCAAAATGGTGTTTGGAAATTCAAGGATTGCTAACATTATATTGTCGATATTTATTGTCCTTGTTGTAGGTGTATTAATTTTATTGGCAGTGATAATAAATAATCAAAACATTTTTAATGGACTTGGAAGTAAGATTCCAGCGATATCACAAATCTTTAACCCAGAAGCACAAGTTCGAGAAGAAAAGGTATCTATCGATATTCCATCTGATAAACTTATTGAAAATCGAAAATTTGACTTTGATTTTGGCGCAGGTGATTTTAATATTGTTGATGAAAAAGAACTTACAAAATCCCTCGAATTAAATGCCAAATATGTTGATGGTTTAGGTTATCCTGTGACTAGTAACGATGTTAGCGGTAACACTCAAGAAATCGGGTTTGAAACAAAATCGGAAGTATTCAGAGGTTTAAAAACATTATACATAATCAACGAAATGAAATATGATTTCACAATTGGACAAACTGGTATCCCTGCTGATTTTCTGATTAACCTTGGTGCAGGGACAGCGAAATTTGATTTTAGTGATTTAAAAATCAATTCTTTCGAATATTCTCAAGGAGCAGGTACCGGTGACATTACCTTTAGCGAAAATTCATTACCTGAGACTCTTGATATTGAAGTCGGTGCAGGTACATTAAAAATATACCTACCTGAAAATGCTCAATATAATTTTGAGTATAATATCGGTGCAGGAACAGTGAAATTTGATGGACAAAGACTAGTTACCGGAGATGGTAGCCGTAAGAGTGAAAACTTTGACAAAGATAATGGTATTACAATAAATCTAGATTTGGGTGCAGGCACTGTTGATATAGTATTTGTTGAAAGCACTGATTCAGAAGAAGATGTTGATGATGTTATTGTGGATAATGATTCTAAACAAGACGTTGAATCTGTTGATCAAGATAAGACCGATTCAATAACAGAATAGATTAAATATCTTTTTCTATTTGAAGTAACTGATAGAGAAAGCAGGATTTTATTCGACAGTGTGTTTGTGACAAATACTTAGAAGGATTTACATTCAGGGATTTTTATTGAATCAATGATACTTTTAAAATGTTCATTCTCTGAGTTCTGCTCAATTTTATCGTGATTAATCAAATATTCGTCAGAGTACTCCACCTGTAATTTCGTTATTTCAATACATCGCATATTGACTGAACCTAATCTTAAATACCCGCGCAAGTTAATGTTGCTCTGATTCTCAGTATTACCTTCTAACTCCGCATATTTAACCAGCAAGTAGTTTTTTGTATCCGGATCTATAACTTTTACAGAATAATATCCTTCTTCGATTAGATAATTTGGTGGATACTCAAAAGTAAAACCGAAGCTTTGATTGATATAAAAGTGATTTCCAGTTTTTGACGAAATAGCGTTTTCTGATTGGTAGCTGTAAACACTAAAAATTATCAGCAAAAGCAAAGCTATTATTGCAATGACTGCAACAATATCATACATAATATTCAGAAAACGATTTTTATTCTTTTTTACATTTATCGGTGCGGTTACTTCGTACATCTTTATTTACCTAAATTAAGTTTTTTCTATTTGATTGGCAGTAATTGCTGCTCTGCCCTTTTCTTCTCAACTTTTTTGTTCAATTTAGAATCTGATACTGACTGAGTAGTTTTTGATGATATATTGTTTTTTGCACTTATTTCTTTCTCGATATCTTTGATTTTCCACAAGAATAGTCGCCCTTTATTTTTAGCATTAGGGTAATCTATCGCGAATGAAAAAGCTTTTTCTAAAATCGCCCTTGGCTTATTCTTAGCTAATTTAATATACATAGAAACTCGCTTTAAGTCATCAAGTTTTAGAGCTAACCTATACCCGTAATCCTGAAATTCTTTTGAAACATACTTATGCCGGTCAATAAACTGCTTTTTAATTTCTTCTTTATCTTGTAAAATACTTTTGATCCCTTGCATATTTATATTCTATCAAATATCGTATAATTTGAGTATAATTGAAAATGGAAAAGATAAAAATCAAAAAGAATATATCTGTTGTTCCTTCAGAAAAAGGTAATGATCGGAACAAAGAAAATTTAAATACTAAAGCTATAATTAGCCAGCGAGATCATTCGATCGATTTCGCTCGAGGGATTGCAATAATATTAATGGTATTTACTCATGTAAATGGACTTATGTATTTTGAACCTAAAGCTCCTCTTGACTGGATTACTTTCGCAGGTGCGACAGTATGCTTCTCCTTGTTTCTGTTCTGTTTTAGCTATGTATATGGTATGAAGGCTGAGAAAGGTTATCATTACTTTAAAGAGATTATGAGAATATTATTAATATTACTGGTATATTTTATACTTGGTTTTATTGCATATTTTTTTCTTCATGGAGAGATTGTAAATATCGTAAAGCTTATTACATTTCAAGTTTTTCCTGAATTCACCGAATTCTTAATTGCTTTTGTACTTACCGGTCTTCTTTTTTTATTAATCGGTAAATATCTTGTTAAACTAAAGAAGTATACAAAAACAATTATTACAGTAGCCATTATCTCCTATGTCCTTGCAATATTTCTTTCTAAACTTGACTTTGGCATTTTCAATAACTTAAAAGCCTTAACATTCGGTGATACAAACATTCACGCCTTCCCTATTTTTGCATATATGCCAATAGCTTTGCTTGGATTTTTCTGGAGCCATATTGAAGAAACATATAAGTCGAAAATCAGCCTAATTGTAATCGCTCTCTTTTCATTTTTCTCACTTACGATTATTAACACTACTGTACTTGGAGGTTGGTATAGATGGCCGCCATCTATTTCCTTCATTTTGTGGGGAGTATTTGCGGTTGCTTTATCAATATTCTGTTACAAGATTTCTCCTATGATAGTTAAAGATATTATTACTCGTATTGGCAGACATTCACTAAGCGCTTTCATTATAAGTACTATCAGTATTATCGGGGTTTATTACATAGTTGGATGGACTCAGTACCCAGCTTACTTTGTTTTCATATTAAGCTTATGTAATCTAGGTTTCTTATATATTTACGATCTATTGGTTGAAGGGATAAAGATCAATTCAAGAAAAATCCATTAATTATGTAATTATATTTTTGCTTTCTCGTATAATAATTTATAGCAAACAAATGATATGAAAATAACTGCAGTTGCAAAAAAGACAGTTCAGAAGAAAACTAAAGGAGTGAGGTATTCTTTTCGCAGGATTAATCTTATCATAGCGATGCTAATTACTGCATTAATAGCTTCTTTATCGGCTAATTATGCAATAAGTACACCTGAGCAGGAATATTTACCTGAACAACAAAGTGGAAATGTAATTGATCTTAGTAAGTTAGAACTTTGTGATCGATTTAATTTAGAATCAGATTACTTGATCCAAGATATTCAGTTGAGTAAAAATTGGGTACTAGTAGGAAATATAATTGATACTAATATGGGAAAACAGGATGTATCTGTAAGGTTATCACCTAAAAGTGCAAGATACTTTGACGCTTCTAATCCAATCGCCTTGACATATGAAATCAAGGATACTTCTGTAAGAGGTACTTTAGTTCAAAAGGAAGATATGTATACTTACGCATCTGAGATCGATACCTCAACATTAAATCCTGGAATATATTCAATTGTAATATCTGTATTCTTCCCTTGCGATAAGGTTGAACTTGCGTCATCAGATTTTAATGTCAGTCAACCGATATATGTAACTTGGACTTTTGACTGGGAAGGTTACGACGTAAATCAGCAGTATCTGGATGATATGGCATATATTTCTGACACATTCCACATGCCTATGACACATTTTTTTAACCCTCGCCTGCTTATGACATCAACTGTTTCACAAGATCGCAAAAATTATCTTCTTTCATGGATCAATAATCGAATATCGAATAATGGGGATTCTATGGGTATGCATATGCATGGACTCTATGATTTTGTTGAAGGTGCCGGCGTAGAAAAATCTACTACTCCACGGTGGGGTGATAATTCTACTGATGGATATGATATACCAATTACTAATTATTCATACGAAGACATGATTAAACTACTGACCTACGCGAAAGATCTTTTTGAATTATATGGAATTCCCCAACCAAAATTTTTTAGAGCTGGTGGATGGTTTGCAAATTATGATGTACTTATGGCAATTAGAGACAGTGGCTTTCTTGCAGATTCCTCAGGAAGAACATATTACAAGATAGGTAACTTTGGTGTACCAGGATTTTGGAATCTTCAATCTACGACGCAACCTTATCAGATAAATCTATATGATCAAAATATTTCCGGTGAACCATATTTGGGTTTAATGGAGTTTCCTAATAATGGTGCAGATTCATGGGCATTTACCTCAGATCAGATGATTAAAAGATTTACAGATAATTATTCTGGTGGCATTTCTGGTGAAACCAAACTAGTAACATATTTAAGTCACCCACATTGGTTTTATGTTGATAAGCAGAAAATGATAGATATTTTTACATATATTGAACAGTATAAATATTCTGAAGATAAAGGCCCAGTAGTATATATCAATATGGATCAAGCATATCAGATTTGGTGTAGTAATTAATATTTTTAAACTTCTTACTTGATAAAAAGATAACAAAGGAAAAGTATGGACATAGACGCAATTGCAACATTAATTTCAGAAAAATTACCTTGGTTTGAATACAGAATAATGATAATCGCTTCGATTTTATTACTAATTATAACCCTCTGGATTTTATCAGCGATAAAAGTAAAAAATAGAAAGAAACTTTCTATTTTCAAAATGGGGAAAACAAAGATTACCATATTTATTATTAATATAATATGTATTCTTTCTGCGATTGCAACTTTTCTCATCACGGCAAAATACAAAATCCTCGATATCTATGAATGTTCTATTGTAGGAGTCTCAATATTGGGTCTCTTCACAGCTACTAATACAATTAATCTGATTTATTTGAAACCGAACAATTCTGCTACTGATAGTACAGAAACTATAGTTAGACATAAAATAATTCCGAAATGTATACCAATTGTTTTCTCAGTAATTGGAGGTCTGGTGATTGCTCTATTAGTTACCGTTACACTTTTTGCTCGACCATATCTAGTAAGTACAACACCGTGGTGGTTCTCAACAATGAAAAGTACTGATGAAAAAATAGAAGTAAGGTTAGATATACCTGTGAAGATTTCAAAAACAACGATTAAAATTTCCCCCGATCAACAAGGTACTTGGGAATGCTCTCAAAGAATATTAGGTTCTGATTATTGTACAAAATTTCGGTACAATTATGACTCAACATTTTGGCCAGATACTAAAGTTGTCGTTTATGCATCAGGTTTAACAAGAATACTAAACAATGGTCCTGTTCACGAACAAGCATGGGAATTTCATACACCAAAAACTGCAAACATTGTTTCAATTTCCCCTGCTATAGATGCAGACAATATACCAATTAGTAAACCAATTATTATTAATTTCGATAATTCTGTGGGCGATTTTCTTGAATGGAAACTTGTTTCACAACCTGAAGTACCTTATGAAATTTTGTATCCAGAAGACAATGCAATGATGATAAACTTCACTCAACCTCTAGAACAGGATCGGGATTATAATTTCGATCTATATCGTAACAGCAGAACATACAAGATTTCAGATAAAACTACAAAGGAATTAGGAGAAACTGTTCAATTGCCTAGCATAAGATTTAGAACTGTCCGTACTCCAGGCATAGATAGTTACGAACCACAAGGCGACATGGTACGAGCTGAAAGCATCATAAAAGTGACATTCAAAGAAGATATGAATCTAAGTGATGTTGAGCGTAAATTTTCTATTACGCCCGAGACACAAGGTACAATAAGTTGGGAATCAGATAGAATTTTTGTATTTACTCCACAAAATCCTCTTAACAAAGATACCGAATATTCAATTAATTTCGGCAAAGGCTTACTAAGCAAATTCGGAGGAGAAACAAAAGATCCAATTAATCTTAAATTCCGCACTATTGGAAAAGTAACAGTAATAGGGACTTACCCTATTTCCGGATATTATGGTATCGAACCTACTTCTACCAACTTGGTTATAACCTTTAACCAAGAAGTAGATCATGAATCAGCCCAACAGCATTTTAGTATGTCACCAGATGTCGGCGGTTGGTTTTCATGGGATGGAAACAGTATGATATACAATGTATCAGGTAAACTTGGTTATTCAACACAGTATAATTACTCAGTTTCTCCAGGTGTCAAAACAATTTATGGTCTAGATTCTGACCAACAATACAATGGATATTTTACAACTAGAGATTATGTGTTTTTATTAGGAGTTCCATATTATGGACAAGCAGGCACATTTAACTGTAATGTTGCCGCTGCACAAATGGCCCTCTCATATCGTGGAATATATGTTGATCAAGAATCAATAAAAGCAGGTATCGGATATGGATCTAATCCAGATTACAATTGGGTAGAATCGTACGGTACAAATATTGGTCCTTTGAATGGATATATAAATAATTATCGTGGGACTGGCGTATTTTATGGCACAGATCTGGGACGAGTTTTAGATGAAGTTTCAAATGGAAATCCAGTAGTGTTCTGGAGATATAATGGACTAACAAGAAACTACGGATGGGACGGGAACTTTTTTAGGGGACAACATTCAGGAGTCGTAGTAGGATATGTTGGACCTAAATCATATCCATACCAGGTTATCATACATGATCCTTGGTATGGTGCGAATATCTATATGGATACAGGAACTTTCGTCGGATATTGGAGTTACATCGGTTGGGCAGTTGCAGTTTATTAATATTTAATACTTGCATCCGGAAAGAGCTCTAGATTTTATATAGAAATTTCTTCCCTTTTATATATCCAACCGTATTACATTAAATTTTCCGTCACCATTACAATCCATGCTCCGTGCTATAGAAAATACCCGATGCACCCTCTCTAAAAATCTACGAAAAAGGCACTATCTACGTGTCGAAGGTAATAAATCAAAATAGGATTGGGTAGTCATGGTCAGATAATTTGGGAACGCAATCTGGTTGGTGGCATACAAAAATTATGACTCTCGCTCCTCTTTTTTCATTTGAGGAAACATCGTCGTCATCCTAATTGGCATATCCATCATATAAGAAAATAATCTTTCACTTACTCCAAATCCAGTGACTGGAGGCATACCATATTCAAGCATTTCGATAAAATCATAATCAAGCATTTGTGCCTCATCATCACCACTATCTCGCATTTTCTGTTGCTCGAGAAACCTATTTAACTGGTCTTCAGGATCGTTCAGCTCGCTATATCCATTACCCATTTCACTTCCTGCAATAAGTATCTGGTATCGTTCTGTTATTTCTGGATTATCTGATTTACTTTTAGCTAATGGCGAAACAAATTTCGGTTGGTTTATAAGGAAAGCCGGACCCACAATATCTTTACGTATCTGTTTAAAAAGCAGATCAACCAATCTATGTTTTGTACGACTCGGATCGAATTTAACATGTAATGAATCAAGTTTATTTTTAACATCGTCATGAGAAGCTGTTAGTACATCGATATCAAAATGTTTCTTGATAACACCTACATAATCAATTTTCTCCCAGTCTTTTGCGAGATCAAATGTCATGCCATTACGGACAAATTCTGTTTTGCCAAATACTTCTTTTGCGATATATCTATACATTTCTTGAACAAATGGCATCGCTGTTTCATAATTTTCATAAGCCCAATAGAACTCCATCATGTCATAATCCTGCAAATGTTCATCGTCTATTCCTTCATTTCTAAAGACTGGACCTATTTCGAAGACTTTATCAAATCCAGCACCTATGGCTTTCTTGAGTGGTAATTCCAAAGATATCCTCAGGTAAAATTTTGTATCTAGCGCTTTATGATATGTTTCAAATGGGTTTGCATCCGCTCCACCTGTTGTGTGTTCCAATACTGGAGTACGTACTTCAACGAAATCGTTCCTTAACATATAATCACGCATTGCACGCCAGAAATTTCCCTTTTTTACAAAGATATCTCTCACTTCCGGATTCATTGTCATATCAAGATATCTTTTTCTCAATCGAACCTCAACATCTTGAATACCTGACCATTTTTCTGGCAAAGGTCTCAATGATTTTGATACTATCGTGAGCTCTTTAACTTCAACCGAAATCTCACCTGTCCTAGTTTTAATCACAATACCTGTTGCAGAAACAAAATCACCGATATCAACCAATTTAAGATCAAAATTCGTTATATCGGCAACTCTAATAAATAATTGGACTCTGCCGGAGAAATCAATCAAAGATGCAAAGATCAGTTTTCCAATATCTCGCCATGCTAAAATTCGTCCCGCTACTGTAACCTCTTTACCTTCAAACTGATCATATTTTTCGGAAATGTCTTTGCAGTAAGCAGTACGTTTAGCCTTGGAAGGATATGGACTGATACCAGATGCTCTTAATTGATCGATTTTTTGCCTTCTTTCAGCAACGATTGTCTCTAACATATTTTTACTACTTACTTTAAATATCGCTAATTGAGTATTAGCATAATCCCGATATTATGATATTATATCGTATATTACTATAAATTGTATAGATTAGCTATGAGAGATTCAAAAATAATCAGGTTTATTGTAGGAATTTTAATTTTGTTATTAATCATCGTCTACCCTATCGGTAAAATACTTACCGATCCAGTAAAAGTTAATTCGATACTTGATAAAGTCAATTTCGAGAAGAAATTTATTACTATATTTACAGAAATTTCAGTAAAGCAACTTTCGTCTAGTACAGGACAAGATACAGATGAGATATCGGAAAGCATATCAAAAGATATTATTTCTGAGGAGGAGTTAAAGCTTCAAAGAGTTACAAATGTCGAGAATTTCTATAATTACATATCTTTAAATAAAGTTCCAATTATCAAGTTTGAGATACAAAATCCTGTTTCTGCTTTAAAAGATAAATTCACCGATACTGCAAGTGGAATTGTCGAAGATGTTAAAAATTTTGAGATTTGTTCAGAAGATTCAGAAAACTGGTTTTGCAACATTTACAATAACGTTTCTGAGAAAATATTTTCAGGAGACAGTGCAGAAGAAAATAATGAGATATCCATAAATCCAGATGAGATAATCGATACTGCAGAGATTGAAGAAAATTTCCCCAACTATGAACTTGAAACAAGTCTCGGTATTAACGAAAACAATATTAATCAGATAAATCAAATTTACAGAATATTGAGGTACGGTCCCGATATACTGCTTGCAATCATCGGAGTATTAGCTTTTATCGGATATATCACAACCTTTCCAAGTACAAAATATTCATTTGGGCTATTTATCGATGTCATCAAAGCCGATGTATTCGCATTGATTATATGGATACTTTTGCCATTAGGGATTAAAGTATTTTCTCCATTTAAAATTGAAACTGGCGACACTTCACTGACTCCATACATCAACGATGCCTTGGGAAGTATTTTCTTTGAGGTTGCTAAAGTTGCACTAATTGTTCCTGTTATTCTTACTGCAATTACCCTATTCATCTGGTTTATCACTGCTCAGGTTAGTAGATCTAGGAAAATTGAAGATCAGAGCAAAAAACAAAGTGAAAACCGCAAGGAAGTCGAGTACGAAGAGGATGAAGAGGATGAAGACGATAATGATGATGTAGAAAGTGAAGATACTGAAACTGATCCAGAAGTAATTACTAAGCAAGAAATTTCAAAAGCAGATAATCAGCTTGACACAATTATTAGTGAAAAAGATAACTCTGCAATTGATGATCAGGAGAACGGTGAAATAGAAGAACAAGAATAATAAATAAATTCTAAATGAATCAATAAAAAATTTATGGAAAATAAACAGGATGTACTAGATAAAATAGTAGCTTTAGCAAAACGTAGAGGTATTTTTTACCAGAACTCAGAGATATATGGAGGTATTGGAGGTTTCTTTGATTTCGGACCAGTCGGAGTTGAGATGAAGAATAATCTTAAAAAATACTGGTGGCATTTTATGGTAGAAAAGCGAGAAAATGTTGTTGGTATAGATGGTTCTATCATAAGTCACCCAACAGTTTGGGAAGCATCAGGTCATGTTAAAAGTTTTGGTGACGAAATGGTCGAATGTAAAAAATGCCATAAAAGATTCAGACTTGATAAGATTGATAATGCAAATAAGTGTCCAGAATGCGACGGAGAATTTACTACTCCTCGAAAATATAATCTGCTTTTTAATACTGAAATCGGTGTTGTGGAAGGTGAAAAACTTCCTGCATATCTTAGAGGAGAAGCTTGTCAAAATATCTATCTTGATTTTAAAAATGTTGTTGATTCAACTAGAATGCAGATTCCTTTTGGTATTGCCCAGATCGGTAAAGCGTTTCGCAACGAAATAACTCCTGGAAAAGCACTTTACAGAACCAGAGAATTTGAGCAATGGGATCTACAATTCTTCGTGCGTCCTGAGGAAATGGAGAAATGGTTTGAATACTGGAAAAATGAGCGTGAGACTTTTTATAAATCACTGTATCGCAAACCAGAAAATCTAAGATTTAGAGAACATGAGCAAGATGAATTAGTCTTCTACGCAAAAAAAGCATTTGATATTGAGTACAATACTCCATGGGGTTGGGATGAGAATGAAGGAATACATTGGAGAGCAGACTATGATTTAACCCAGCACAGCAAGTTTTCAGGTCAAGATTTATCATATAGAGATCCTCAAACAAATGAAAAATTCACACCTTGGATTGTTGAAACTTCAGGAGGAGTTGATAGAACTTTCTTGTTCTTACTTTTTGATTCATACGAAGAAGAATTATTAGATAATGGTGAAATCAGAACCGTTTTGAAAATAAATCCTAAAATCTCAGCTTACAAAGCTGCCATATTCCCGCTAGTTGCAAATAAACTTGAAATAAGTGGAAAAGCAAGAGAAGTATTTGAGAAATTAGTTGATACTCACCGGGTTGTTTGGGATGATCGTGGTAACATAGGAAAGAGATATCGTTACCAAGATGAAATAGGTACGCCGTACTGTATCACAATTGATTATCAGACCCTTGAGGATAATACCGTTACAATAAGGGATAGAGACACTATGGAACAAATTCGTTTAAATATTGAGGAAATAGAAGACTTTCTTTCAGATAAGCTCAAGTAGTCTGTTTTTACTAAACAGTTGAAATCAATAACATCAGAAATCAATTCCGCCATATATTCGCTATAATATCAGCATTTATTTAAGTATTATTAAGCAAAAGCTTGTAAGAATAGGATTCTTTTTGCAGAAATCAGAGAAATAATTATTTTAGTACTTTGCTCTTCAATAAAAAAAAGGCCACTCATTTCTGAGTGACCTTTCAATTCCTTTAATTAGTTTAGCTTATTATTGATTTAAGCTTTGATTACTCTTTTTCTTACGAGTAAACATCACTATACCAACAATAATACCTATTAATGCTAATACTCCTGCACCAATAAGAAAGTAATCACCAACTTCTAAACCATTTTTACTAGTTTCTGTACCTAAAACCTCACCATCCTTATCATCAGCTTTTACCGAAGTTGCGATAATTTTATTATTTTTCTGATCTTTATTATCAGTCTTTTGGGCATCTGATTTATCTTCAACAGGTGTTGTTGAACCACCATCCTTTGATTCTACTGGAGGATTAACAGGTGGATTGACAATATCATCATCACCATCATCTACTGGTGGGATTACGACAGCAGGATTGACCGTAATAGTAACTGAGCCCGATGCAGAATCTCCATCAATATCTGTAATCGTTACAGTATATGTTGTGGTTTTTGTCGGATAGACTTCAATATTATCTGATGTGCTTCCATTTGACCACATGTATGTAAATGGAGGATTACCACTAAATGTTTGTACCGATATATTAGATTTTTCACCAGCAGTTATTGTTAATGGGTTAGCATACATAGCTATATCTGGAACGAAATTAAGAATAGAATACAATGAATGCCTTGAAATGACATCATTATAGCTAATCCAAAATGAGCATTCTCTCGTAGAATCAACTTTAGGTAATTCCCAATTCGTATAACCGGAAAATGGAGCATTAGCAACACCTGCACTATCTCTGACTAATTTCATAGGGATTTTTCCGACACAAGAATCGTTTATAGTTACTTCAATAACATCCCCTTTTAATTCTGGATCATTATATGTAGCTGATACTCCCTGTTTCCAGAACTCAAAATTACTTCGAAACTCTAATTCATAATTTAATTGTTTTTGAACTGGGATAATCTTTCCGAATTCATTTATCGAACTACCATTAAAAGCATTTACAGATCCAACTCCAAGAGTTGTAACCAATAATGCTGAGGCAGTGATAGAACTTATAACTTTACTAAATGTATTTTTCATTTATTTATAGTAATAATTTAATTTAGCATATTTCATATTATACAACGTACCCTATAGTCTGTCAATGTGGTGCCTAATACAATATACTTTATTAATAAATAATATTATTTCTTATTTATCTTTCTTACATGTATATACGATTATTATTATAAAAAGTAACAAATTTCTTTAATTAATTTTTCTTTATTTATTTCTTTAATAAAAGGAGTAAAACGATTATCTTGCCATACAAATGTTTTTGGAGAGTCGTTCGGAGAATTACTTTTTTGAAGTCACGAATTACTGATGTATGCAGCGATATTAGATCTTGCTAAACTAATGTTTAAACATTAATTACTGTGTATATTACATAATTACTGAAGCTATTTTTTAAAGAGTTTGGATATCAGATCAAAGGAACCATATCTTTTGAAAAGGGCGTCAACATCTTGGTATGAACCCTCTGCGAATATTGTCAAGACAAGGTTTATTAATTTATCAAGTTTTATCATGTTATCCATCTTTACATGTAATACATTCTCCTTAACGGTAAAAATACCCTTCTCATACCCATAATTAAAGATAATAGCAAAACCTTTCGCATATTCCATAATTGACATATTGTCGTGACGCCTATTAATCGCATCAATACCGTAGAGAATAAACGCAATTTTTATATCATTAAAATCCTGTACAGTAAATAAGCCATTGATAACATAATACCTTGCTGATTTTATACCCATAAGGAAGGCATTGAGCTCACGCATACTATCATTATAACCAAGCATCCTCTCATTAATTTTCTTAAATTTCAATAATGCCTCAGATATCTCATGAAGTGATACCATACGCAAATATGCAGTATTCATCCTATCCTCTGGGATATCAACAAGCTTTTGCGGAAGATACCTTTTAACAGGTTTCAAAATGGTGTCCGTCTTGTTGATCATCGAATTTTGGTAAAAAACAATCTTGGTTCCATACTCTTTGACCATATCCGCATCATCGGGTAAGTTTGTACTTGACGGAGTACTACCAGCCTGTCTACCTGCGAAAGTGATTACATCTACAACGCTAACCTTTATTTTTTCCTTAGAAATATTTGAGGTTTCTATAGATAATGGTTTTAATATGATACCACTTTTGGCTATGTCAGCCATGTTCTGAACTTCTTTTGTCAAATCAGGTCTGATTACCCGTAAATTATACTGAAAAGACCTTTTAACACCAAACATGGTGTCTTGATAAGAAGAAATCGGCCCGAGGAGCAGTGAGATCGGACCATCTTCCGTTTTAACATAATCTACAATTACACTATCAAAATCGCCTTCATCAAAATCTTTAGCTAAATCTTTAAGATGTTTAGAAAAAACATTGTCTTCAGATAATTCACTAGCTTTAAGCAACAAAGCTATAATTTCTTCTATCTCTTCTTTATACTCTTCACGATATGAAACAGAAACCAAACCACCCGGTTCTTTTTTGACAACTGTATAATGAGATAATATGTCAGGATCGCTTATAGAAGCTTGCTCAATCTCTTGAGCTGTTACGCCATTAGGGTAAAAGAGAGAGAGTTTTTTTTCTTCATCAACTTGTTTGAGCCATATCCTATGAACCCAAGGAGCTATTTCCAGTAATATTTTTACAACTTCCTTTTGATTATTATTTAGAATATTCAGATCTACATCAAAATATTTTGGCTCTGACATAATTGAATGAACTGTATTATAAATTATCTAATAGTTTAGTTCTATCTATTTTATTTCTAAGACTCTAAATTTCTTAGTTATACCACCAAGATTCACTTCTACTTTATCTCCAACAAATCTTCCAAGCAAGGCCTTACCTACTGGAGATTCACACGAAATTTTCTTCTCTAAAGGCTCTGCTTCGACAGGATCGACAATTTCATATGTTTCTTCAAATCCTTCAAATCCAACTCGAACAAAAGAACCTATTTCTACACCAGGGAAATTGGGATCATCATGGATAATTTCATGGTTTTTTAAGATATCTTCAATTTCAGCTACTCTCTTTTCTAGATAAAACTTATCATCCGAGACCTCAGCAAAAGGATCATCTAGCTCTTCGACCGTTTGTGTTTGCAATGACTTGAATCTCTCTGAGATGTCTTTACGACCTTCAGTAACAAGCTTGTGTAGCTCAGCTTGGAGTTCTTCCAATTTCTGGGCAGAAATCAGATACTTTGCCCTCGACATTAGTGTTTTAGACTTAATTAAATTAAAATATTATAGCACTTTTACAAATAGTGTAATAGTGTTAGAAAACGCTATTGGATATGCATAAATTGAGCTTGAGAATATTCGTTGTTCGAGAAATATTAATAGAATTTAATTATTTAGGAGGCTCATTACCATATTATGGGACAAGTGCTGAGTTTATGTTTCCTAAAACAGATTTTCAGTAGTCGGTTTCGATGATATTAGGAATCTTGTAAAGGTTCCTATTTCTTAGTATTTTGACGCGATTGAGTAAGTTTTGTTGCAAGATTTTTTCTAAAAGCTTCTATCTCTTTGTGATTTCCATTTAACAACACATCTGGAACTTGCCAACCTTGATAATCAGCTGGACGAGTCCATTGTGGATAATCCAACAATTCACCCTCGTATGATTCTAGCATTGGTGAAAGCTCATTACCTAATACCCCCGGTAATAACCTAGTGATCCCATCAGCTAGAATAAGAGCAGGTAATTCTCCACCAGATAATACATACTTACCTATAGACATTTCAAAATCAATTAAATGCTCTCGCACCCTATCATCTACTCCTTCATAATGTCCGCAGATGATAATATAATGCTTATCTGTACTATCATATTTTTGTTTTTCGTTATCCCAACCTGCCAAGCTTCTAAATGTATCTTGATCCAATATCTCTCCTGAAGCTGACATCAATATTACTTTACTATTTGGAGTCCTCAATTGATCTAATGCTTCTTTTATTGGAGTGACCTTAAGTATCATCCCTGCACCACCACCAAAAGGTCTATCGTCAACAGACTTATGCTTGTCATGAGTCCAATTGCGTAAATTATGAGCTTTGATATCAATAGCACCAATATTCTGAGCAATACGCAAAACACCGACTGATGCAAAAGATTCTATCTGGTCAGGAAATATTGTTATAATATCAAACTTTATCATTTTGAAGGGAAAGGATTATTTTAGAAACAGGACTATCCTCAGAATATACTTTTATTAAAATTTCTTTAAGTACCGCCACAGAGAATCGAACTCTGGTTACATGATTGAGAATCATGAGTCCTAACCACTAGACGATGGCGGCATAAAATCGTATATTTACTAGAGTGTTAATATTGTAAGATATATCAAGCACGGATTCAAGTAGTAGGAAAATGTCAAAATATGCTTACAATTCAATATTATAGCACAAATTGACTAATAAATCTAGATATTGTAATATTAAGTTACTGTTCATTTTTATTTGTATACGAATTTCCCTAAATTATTAATTAATGATTATGTCACAAAATAATGATATTCAATTGCTAACCAAAGAAGGTTATGATGAGCTTAAAAAAGAATTAGAATACAGGATCAACGAAAAGCGCAAAGAGATAAGCGTCTTACTCGGCCAAGCAAAAGATATGGGTGATCTTTCTGAGAATGAGAGTTATACTGCTATGACAGAAGAAATGCATAATAACGAGTATCGTATCTTAGAATTACAGGCAATACTTGATAATAGTAAAATTGTTGAAAATTGTAACAAAAACAAAGTTTGTGTCGGAGCGAAAGTTACCGTTTTAATCGATGGTAAATCAGAGAAAACATTAGAAATAGTTGGTGAAGATCAAGCTGACCCGTTCGAAGATAAAATTTCTTACCTTTCACCTATTGGCTCTGCTCTCATGAAAAAGAAGGTCGGCGACAAAGTCGAAATTGTCGGAACCACATACGAAATTAAAAAGATCGTATAAATCATCAATAACTACAAAATCAGAAAAATAATCAATCTCCATCGTAATTATTGCTGGATTAAAATCATTAAGAAAAGATTAATTGCTATAAATATGCGTTCCTGATTCAAATACCGAGCCCAATTCGTCGGCTGAATATATATTTTTACCGCCACTAATAAAGAAATCTACGCCTCTTTTATAACAAAATCTTGCACAAATTGCGTCAACAGGGACATGAGCATTTTGTGTATGCGAAGGGTTATCACTATTTATACCGAACATGTCCATATATTTTTCCCAACTAATACTCTGAATTGGTTTTGCCTTTAAATTAATTGCGGGATCAGAATCATATACATGATCAATATTTGATAATTTATAGACTCGGTCTATTCCTAATACCTCAGCTGCCACAGCGCCATCCATATCTGTACTCCAACCTACTTTCAATCCTCCAGTAATTATTGTTTTGACATTGTCCTCAACAAGTAGCTCAAAGAAATGACCTAATGTACTTGGTGATTTAGTCTCCCTATCAGAAAGAAGTGCATTCACTACAAAAGCATTTGTATTTGTAGCTGACATGTTCATTTGATGAAGATTATGCTGAACATCTGTGTATTCTGACATCTGCTGGCTTAAAGTTCTTGAAAGCTTACCTCCACCGACAAGTATAACAATCTTACTATAATTTTCCTTATTTTTTTCGTACCAATTTTTGAATTTTTCTAAAAATGGAGTGTTTAACTCTATGCCTTCACGATACATGAGAGAACCGCCTATTCTAATTACAATTTTTTTATCTGACATCTTTTATAAAAACAAATTTATTTAAAGAATTATTACTATCGCCATAAGAGCAAATAATATTGGTGGCAAATACCCACTAAAATGCCTTTCCCCTGATAACCTGATATGCCAGAATGACAATAACATATAAAAAACAAGTACAATTGCAAACGGATACACAAAGAAATTTAATACTCTCGCAAAATACGCTACCAAACCGACAATAAAAGCAAATATTAGCGCTATAAATAATCCAGTAGTCGTATACTGTTGAGAAATACTTAATGCAGAGATTAATAGCAACAGGACAGCTAATCCAGTAATTAGCGAAATTGTCTGATATGTAAATAATCCGGAATACTGCATCCCGCTAACGATGCAAAATATAAACACAATATTTATTAGATCAAAGATCACTCTCGTATTCTTCTCAATAGAATACTGCTTGAGATAAGAGCTTTTAATGTTAGTAAAAAGTATAAAGAGACAAATCACACCTATTAATATTATAAACTGCTTATAAAAATCATTACTAACAAAGAAAAGATAGAGAGATACCGAAGAAAAAAAGATCGAAGGTATAAATATGTAACTTATCCACCTCTGCTTTATCTGCATTTTTATCATTGTTTCAGAATATTGAGATATCTTTCTTGTAGAGTATTTCGACAATGTTGTGATACACCATACAAGGACTAATACTAGACCTAGCCCATACATATAAATATGGAAGGAATTATCAGAAAACGATGATATTTCCCACAGTACGAATATCATAATTGTATAAACAAGTTCCTTTCTAAATGACATTTCCTGTAAATCCCCAAATTAAACCTGAAACCAATAAAAACCACCAAACTCCGACAAAAAGTAATGAGTATGATCTCTGAGCTAGTTTACCCATTTTTGCATAGTACTTAATCTCAATAATCATTAATACCATAACTAACAATGCTATTGCGAAACCTACGATATCCTTGAAAGAATATTTTGTAAGAAGATTATCTTGAATAAAATTTACTAAAGTATTCTGCTCTGCTGTATTTTCAGCCTTTGCAACAGAACTTAATATATTCGTTATATCTTTTTCAATACTATTACCATAAGCATCAGTTGCAATTATGGTTGCTGTTTTAACGTTCTTAGGTATCGTCACTGAATACATACCAGTTTTATTAATATTCATAACATAGCTTTTGCTACCAGCGCTCAGCAATATTTCTGGAGATTGCTCCGCTGTAGCAACACTTATTTCAATATTTTTACCAAGAACGCTTGCAACAATTGCATCATCTGAAATTTCAGGAGGAGTTGTATCGACAATAAAATCGACTTGATCAAAAATATCTTTGTTATTATCGGATGTCGCTTTAACTGTATTATTTCCTTCTGTCCAATCTCGATTTCCTATGTATTGCCATTTTCCATCGTCTCCGATAGAAACATTACCCAATGGTGATTGATTATTTTCAAGCACTAAAGTGCCTGCCTGCCCATCAGCGCTACCTTCGATACGTAGTCGGCTCTCATTAATCACCTGATTATCCAAAGGATATGAGATTTTTATACTCTTGATCTCTCCACTCTCTTTGATTTGTTGAATCTTTTGACCACTTACTGACATTGGAGCTTCAACCACTTCAGATGTGATATTACCAAACATTTGTACTACTAAAATAACATCTTCACCCAACAAATTTCCATTAACTACTGCGATGCCGATATCTTGGTAATTTCCACTTATGATATTCTCTCTATGTGTTGGGCTTGCCATCCATGCCTGATGCAATCCCTCTGCAGTCTGAAAGCCTTTTGCTAAATTTTCGCCGGCAAAAACATATTCATATTGAGCATCATCAATAAACTGCCATGGAGTTTGTCCATCTGGTCCAAAATGATCCCAATATTGATTAGCTAACATATCGTTTGCTTTTGCATATGCCGCGGAAGTGAGTTTAGCATTAGCTTTAAGCTCATTTAAATCATAATTTCTACGCTCTGAATTAGTGTATTCGATAAGCTTATCTGCAGTTATTGAACTGGCATAAGCCTTCTGCTGTAATCCAGGAACATATAAAGGTATGAAATTTGAGATTAGGATCAAAAATGTATAAAAAAGCAATGCCACCTTACGTAAAAGATATGGTTGATATTTATTTTTTTCATGTGGTATAAAAAGCAGTTTGAGCATTGTTATAGTATATGAAATTGTTTGATAGTATGCAAATATAAGATTGGGTTAATCACATGTTTATTGCACGACGATATTAATTAGTAAAAATATTTCTTACTAAGTCCTGTGAATGAGCTATTTGTACTGTATGCCTACGGTTTGTAATGGTGTCGGCCTATGTAGAATATTAGCGCATGGTTATAAAAATATATAAAAACATAGCTCCCGGCTTAAGTATTTAACTTAAACTTGGGGAGCCATGCTATATACAAAGTAAAAACTTCTATTACTTTACAGCAACTTTCAAAGCTTTACCTGCTTTAAATGCAGGAACTTTTGATTTTGGCAAAGTAATCTTTTGCAAAGTCTTTGGATTGATACCAGGTCTTGATTTCCTCTCTCTTACTTCGAATTTACCGAAGCCGGTTAGAAGAACATGATCACCTTTTTTAAGGGCACCTGTAATTGCATCCAAGATAGCATCTACTGCAGTACCTGCAGCTCTTTTTGTAAGACCTGCTTTATCAGCAACGATCTCGATTAATTCTTTCTTGAGCATATTATTGTCCTCCTTTCCTAGAGATAGAGTAATAATTGTTACTCTATCAATAAAATAATGCATATTAAAAGAAATGTCAAGCTATCAAGCTAAAATAAAGATATAGGCTAAAAGTTACGGATTAGCAATATAAAAAGCATAGTACCTAAACTATAAGGTTGATTCTTTTTATGCTTTTTGCTGATTTTGAGGAATCAATATCTAGTAAAACTGCGTCAAATCTTCTTTTACCGTCTTCCACTATCTCATAAGCAGGAGAATATGGATACATATTTTGTTGGAAAATGATCTCTGGCTTGACCCATAATACTGATTCATATGGGCCCACCATACCGACATCATTAATATATGCGGTACCATTTTTCATAATTCTCTCATCTGCAGTGGGAATATGAGTGTGCGTACCCAATACGGCACTTACTTGTCCATCTAAAAAGAAACCTAACGCCAATTTCTCTGATGTCGCTTCTGCATGAAAATCAACAATAATAGCTGAATAGTCATCATGGTTAATACCATTTAGGAAGGCCTGAATGGCCCTAAAAGGCTCAGTGATGGTACGCTCCTGCATGAACGCCCAACCCATAAGATGAATAACAAGAACCTTACCAAGAGCCCCCAAATCAATTTCTCCATATCCCTTACCCGGAAGATCATCAGGATAATTTAATGCCCTTATGATTGGATAATCTCCATTGAGTAATTCGTTGAAATCTGGTCTGCGCCAAATATGATTACCAGCAGTCATAAAATCTATACCTGCGGACATAACTTCATTTACAGTGTCAACAGTTGCTCCACGGCCATGTGCGATATTCTCAATATTAGTGATAACTAAGTCAATACCCTCTTTTTTTCGGAGATCTGGTACAACATTTTTTAACGCTTCTCTACCGGCTTTACCACATACATCTCCAATAAATAGTACTTTCATTTTTTCTAAAATGTTAATTTATCACCAATAATATATTAATATAAAACGCCGCTTTATTAAGCTTAACTCGCCATTTCAATTGCTCGTTTTTCACGAATTACTGTAACCTGTACAGTACCTGGGTAAGTTTGAGTTTTCTGGATACCATCTGCTATCTCTTTCGCCATAACGACGATATCATCATCTGTAGTAGCTAAAGGTTTTACTATTACTCGTACTTCTCTACCAGCATGAATAGCGTAAACTTCTTCTAATTTGTCTCCACCTACCTCTTTAGCAATTTTTTCAATCCCCTCTACCCTTTTGATATAACTTTCATAATTATCCTTACGAGCTCCTGGTCTAGCACCTGAAATTGCATCAGCGAGATAAACAACAACTGCTTCAACTGAAGTTGGTTCTATATCTAAGTGGTGAGCTTCAATTGCATTTACAAGATTATCTGGGAGATTAAACTTACGAGCAATCTGTCCAGAAATATGATGATGAGGTCCCTCAACTTTATGAGTTAAAACCTTACCAATATCATGTAACAAACAAGCTCGCTTTACAAGATCCATATCCGCGCCTAATTCTGCAGCGATAGCAGAACCTATACGGATAACTTCAACAGTATGACGCATCAAAGATTGTCCATAGCTTGAACGATATTTCATCTTACCAAGTAGCTTTATCAATTCTGGGTCTATACCTGGCCAACCTGCCTCTTCAGCTAGGACTAGTCCATTTTTCTTAATCTCAGTTGCTATTTCATTTTTAGCTTTACGAACTTCATCTTCAATAGCACCCGGATGTATACGACCATCAGAGATAAGTTTAAGCATAGATACCCTAGCTATCTCTCTACGAAGTGGATCAAACGAAGATAAGCCAATTTCTGTTGGAGATTCATCAACGATTAAATCAACACCTGTAGCTTTTTCAAATGATCTTATATTACGACCATCTTTACCAATAATCCTACCTTTAATCTTCTCGTCTTCGAGTTTGATAGTTGCAGTCGTTGTTTCACCAACATAATCTGTAGATATTTTCTGCATTGCTTGAACTAAAATATATTTTGCTTTTTCATCAGACTCAGCTTCAACCTCTTTTTCAACTTCACGAATCTTCTTAGCTTTATAATTTTTTAAGTCTTCATCTATTTCATTGATAAGTTGTTGTCGAGCTTCATCTCGAGTTAGCTGAGAAATACGCTCTAATTCGGTTTTTAATTTTGTACGATTCTTTTCCAATAACTCTTGGACTTTTTTATTGTTCTCAATTTCTAATTCTAAATCTTGAGCTCTTTTATCAAGTAATGCCGACCTTTTATTAAATGACTGCTCTCTTTCAACCATCAATGCTTCCTGCTCAGTAATTTCTTTACGAGTTTTTCGAGCATATTCTTCAGCTTGATCACGAATTTCTTGTGCCTCACTCTGAGCTTTTGTTATGCGTTCCTGAGCTTTTTCACTAGCTAATCGGATAGCCTCATCCTCAGAAATACTTGGTGTATTTGTTTTTGGGGCTTTTGATTTTTGTACAAAATATACTATCGCACCTGCTAAACCTGCAGATAGTACTGCGACTATAATAAAAATAAAAATATCCATTGCATTAAAAATATAACAATTAAAATCTTGAGGGAATTACAAAAATTTCTGCGTAATACAGAATATTTAAACTTTTATGTTTTGTGCGATATACAAATACTTACAGCTTTCGAGCTGTTTTAATGGATTGATAGTATTATTCAATAATGAGTTCATAATATTTTTATCAAAAATTTCCATAATCAAAAAAACAATTTCGTTTAAACAGTAGTAATCCCTACTCTTTTACATGATATCATTTTTTATACCTTTGAGCAAGGTTGGATATTGAATAAGACAGAATAACCGAAAGTACTTTTTAATGATTCTACACGATTTTTGATATTTTAGATCAAATAGCGTATCACATAAATCCATATACAATATCCTAATAAATGCGGATATCCATTTTATGAAAGACCAGAAGCCATACGGTCTGGGTTTCAAGTTTGGAACTGTAAAATTTATCTTAAGAATATTAATTACCTTCTATGCTATTTTGCGCATTTTTTGTTATTAAATCATATATTTTATCCATGTAACCAAGAAATTCTTGAGCTGTTATGTCTTCATCCATAATTATGAGCCAATAGGAATACAATGCCGCCAATTGTTCATCAGGACTATCACTTCTCAACATATTAACTAAATAAGGGTCTGGCTTATTGTGTAGAAAATAGTGTACTAATCTGGGCAGAAATCCTCTTGGATCAACAGAAGAAAAATCACCATTCGCTTCGTCGAGATATCCCCTAAAATATCCATCGCTATTAATATATAATCTAATATTATGTAATCCTGATAAACTAGGATTTGTTACTTCTGGATCACTATCTTTAATCATTGCTATTATCTGTATGAGTACGGCGGGCAATTCTCGATAACCAGTGACTTCTATCGTATCCTCGCCATCAATACTTACTAGAACAGGTCTATAATATGTAGGGTTTCTAAAAAGATCTCGCAAATTTGTATCTTCAAGATGAAAAGTGATTCCCAATTTTGATCGACCTTGAGGACGAGGATTAGCAGATTGCTGTGCGATATGAGTTAATTCGTGTAAAGCGGTTTCTTTAGGTTCTTTTACCAATGCGGAATTAAAATATACTGTTCGGTCATCAGTTTCATTATAGACCCAAGCAATTTGATCAACAGAGGGTAAATATGACGTCACCGCTCGAATTTCACCAACTACTGGGAAACCACATTCCATTAAACTTTCTTGAGCACGAATAACTGCCGCTGTAGCATCCGCATTAGTAATATGTGGCGGATTACTAACTCTTTGGACAACAGATAAAATATTGGCAATAATTAAAATCGAACATAATAGTAATTCTCTACCTTTCGCAGAATGAAGAATATCATTAGAAGGAAATAATCTTTGAAAAAATCTCTTCACACTTTCCAATGGAAGAATTTCATCATTTGGTGCAGCTTGAACATTTCCCTCGGTAGGATATTTTGGTTCATCAAATATCAAATTATTTTTTTGGGGGAACGTGCTCACACTAGAGTCTGGAGGAGTAAATTGTGATTTCCTAAGTAAAAATGCACTTTCCCAGATATGCGATTGCATATTTAATTATATCATTTTTTAGAACAATTTACTATGGGACACAGAATGAAGTTGTTAAGATTTTATTAACCTCACGACAAGAAACACATTATTGAGCTGCTAATTCGTAAGTATTAACTAATGATATTATTACTTTACTCGAACAAAATACCCCGCATTTGGAAAAAGTTTATAGTCAAACCCGTAATCTGTGTCATCTATAGATAAATAATTTTTATACTGGCCATTTTCCCATTTTGAAACTGTATCAATATCGGATGATAATATTTCATTATCATTGTTTATTAGTGTATCCGCTGTCATATCCTTAATTGGATTTGGTATACCTATTAAGTTCCAGCCGATATTTAAGTCATAATTAGGATTTTCTGTAAAACGGTGTCCGTTTAGCCTGAAAGATATTTTACTTTCGGCTTTAACAAAATAGGCCTCACCAGGTAATATTGAAAAGTTTTCTCCATAAGGAATATCGCCTCTACGTGATGAAATCATCCACTTACCATCTCGATAAGTAGAAATGTGCATTATTGGTATATCCTGAGATTGAAAATATGTTAACAGTTGTTGTGAATCCTGAATTGTTCGACCATTTGCATCGCTTATGACCATAGGTATGGATATAAGATTCCAACCTTTTAGCATATCATAATCCGTAAAATGAATTTGAGATTCTAACTCAACAGTAACCGTATCAAGTATTGGTTCATTTTCCTGTTTTATGCCGTCTTTATTTAGGTCATTAAATACTTTTACCTCTTGTCCCGGTGAATAGAATATATATTTTGAAGTAGTCTGATAACCCTCAACTGATGGAGTATACATTCCTTCGTACTGAGTGTCTTGCGCTTTTACTTTATTTATAAAAATGTTTTCTAATATGGATGAACCTTGAGAAGTTGTTACTCCAACTAAAACCTCATCTGTTCTACATTTCAAAGAATAAGTTGCATAATTTAATATTGCAGAAGGATATTTAGAACAAAAATCGTAGTTCTTCTCTAAAGCTAGGCTATAAGATTCACATGAAGCGTTTTTAAGTATTCCATCTGCAAGAGTCTGGCCAATATCGCTTTTAACATCTTCATAAACCTGAGTGCCACATTTTTCGTTTCCATTACTATCATAAAAAATATAACCTCCACCATTATTAGATCGAGCTTCAGCACCTACTTCTGTAGCTACCGTCCTACAAAAAGTATAATTAGAACCAGAAACAAATCCACATCCAGCGAGATCTGATAATTTCCCTTCATTTAGTTTATCTAGGTACTCTTTATCGGATTTGAATAATTGGATATAGTGACCAACTTCATGTTCAAGAATATCGTATTTTGCACAATTACTTATTGTGTTAATCCATGTTCCACACTGCAGGGTTGAGCCAGATGCGAGACAACCTGTATCGCCAGAAGTTAAAATTAGTCCGCCATAATTTACACAATTTTCACATTTAGCATCTGTATTGCTGTTACATCCACATTCTTTATTATAAATTTCCCGCCACATTTCTTCAGTATCGAGAGAATTTACTTTATTTTTTTCTTTTTTCCATATTTCATCAGAGATATAGCTTGGCTTTCCAGAACATAGTCCATCGTTAATAACTTGTGAAGCTTGACAAGCTGAATTATATTGATCCAAAATGCACATTGAGGATTGACAAGTAAAACCATATACACAATTGTGAGTAGATCCTGTCCAAGTACAGCTTTCTCCGTCTAAAGCATTATGCTCAACTCGATTTTCGAGATATGCTTCACCACAGGATAATTTGCCAAAATCTCCTCCAAGTAAGCCTTGTTCATTTTGACCTTCTTGATTGTGTTCATAAAAATTTTCACAATAATCGTCTCCAGATTCATTTTCAATACAAATCCCGCTCAAACACCTTTTTGGTATTTCACAATCATTCGGATCACCCTCTTTACATCTAGCTAATGAAGCACCTGTATCATCACAAAAATATTTTTTTGCCGGAATTTCATTAGTAATGGATGTCTTACTCTTGCAAACTCCTTTCGTATAATCCCATGTGCATCCGAGATTTAATCCTTCACCTACTTGATTACATGCATCTATTGAGAGCAATAAATCACATCTATCACACCCACGGTTTCCAAGAGTCTTTTTTGCAGTATCATCAATATTGCATAGTTTATTACTTTTATCTACTTCTATAAATGGTCCACAAAAATACTGCCATTGGCAATTCTGTCTACCATCCTCGCACTCTTCTTCACACCCATTTTTCTTATCAAGATCATCACATTTATCGTTACCACATGTACAATCTTGAGCACAATTTTCACCTGTGTCACATTCTCCGTCTCCGCATTTGTTCTCAGCTGGCGGATTGATTGGAGCTGCACGCATAACACATCTACCACTCCTAACTTCACAGCCGATACTTGCAAATGCTTCACAATCTTCGACTGGTATTTTCGAGCAAGCATCAGCAAAAACTTGATTAATTAACAGACTATTACTCGATTCGGAGAAGTCTTTCAATTGATCATTTTGAGTTTCAATAAATGATAATTTTTCTAAGACGATATTATCAACTGGTTTAATCTTTGTATTGGGCACCTCTATTGTTTTCTTTGCGTATGGTCCAATAGCCTCAACTACTAAAGTCCAGTCTTTTTCAAAAGTCATTTCTTGACCAGTGACAGAATAAATTGTACCAATATCCATACTCCAACCAGTACCATTATCTGTCACAGAAGTAAGATTCTGTGAAACACCATCAGTAGGGTTTTTTACATATGCCCTTACTATTACATCATCATATGTCTCCCCATATTGATCAAATACATATCCATAAATAGGATTAGGTGTTTTGATGGATTCACGAATAGGAAAAGTATTAATACTTCCGCCGAGACTTGTGGTAAAGATGCCTGTATTAAAACGATAATTGTATTCAGTTTCTGGATCTAAGCCATAGATTGTTACGTGATGAGAATAATATTTACCTTTATCTATCAATTCATATTTCCCTTGACTTATCTCTTCAATATCTCTTGTATCATAAAATTTCTTATTATTTTGGAGAAAAGATAATATGAAAAACTTATTATCTGTGCTAATTTCTATTTCGCCTGGATATTTTGTATATGTCGTCCATGATAATGTCGCACTATTTGAAGTAATATTGGATATCGTAATATTATTTACTTCACCTTTATAATTTCGATCTGTAATCAAATACCAAACATATACCCCCGCTACAATAAGTACAATTACTGCTAAAACAATAGCTATTATTGTTAGAGTTCTTGATTTTTTCTTAACTGTCGGTTCATTTATTATCGCTTGATTCTCGAACATATTACTAATATGATAAATTATTCAGGCAAAAACTCATCGCCTGTCACACTTAAGACTCTGACAAAATAACCATAGTTTGGATAAACATTATAATCATAACTATACTCTTCTTCACCGGTTTTTACAATATTGATATACCTACCATTGTCCCATTTACTCAATGTATCAGATGTAAACCCAGAACTATTCAGTTGATTTAAAATCTCAAATCCGGAATAATATTCTTTATTTGAATTATAAATACCAATTAAATTCCATCCAGGATTCAAAATTACTGGCAAAACTCCATCTACTTTTTTACCTACAAGCTCTATCAAAGCTTCTCTATGATTCAATATGAAATATGCTTCACCAGGAATAATACTAAAATCATCACCGAATGGGACGATCGATCCTTCTTCATCTTCACGCAAAGAATATGAATAAAATTTTCCATCTAAATACGTCGAAATTGACGTTATATCTGCATTTTGGAGATTTGCAAAATAGATCAGATCAGATGCTTTCGATAATTTTGAGGAATTATCACCTTCAAAGACATACGGGAAATGCAACAAATTCCAACCAACTTTTAATTTATATTGTGCTACTGTATTTTCCTTATATATTTTATATCCCATTGATTTGATTATTTTATTTGAAATATAATAATCATCACCATTCATAATCCCATTGTTATCAAGATCCTTATAAAACACGATCGTATCATCTGGGCTCACGTACAAAGTTTTAACAATATTGTCATAACTCGTTATTGAAAAAACACCAGAATCTAATTCTTCTACTTCTTCATTACTCGATGTATTCTTAATAAATAGTTTATCTAATTGATTATTAGATAACTCAAGGCTGGAAGTAGTGACTGGCTCTAAAGTAGGTTTTCTATCACAATTAATAAACGGCCCACCCGGGAATGAATCAAAAAGCTCCTTTTGTTTCTCAACGGTACAGCTTTCCTTATCCACTCCAGCCATACCAAAATGAAGATGATATTCTGTTGATATAGATCCCGTATTTCCAGTAATAAGATTGGTACAATCACCTATATATGCATCATTTTCTTGACCTCCACAAGATAATGCATCTAAATGGCCAAGCTCAAATACCGTATTCATCTCCGATGTTACAAAAGCTGTACAACCTTCAGTTGTCCACTTTGTATAACAACCGTCTGGGAAGTAATCGTTAATGATATCTTCTGAAAGTGGCACAGAAGTAACTGCGATATCTATTGCACAAGTAAAATCTTTGAATTGGTCTCTGTCGTCAGAATGGGACAAATAGGAATTTGAATTATTTATTATTGCAGGTCCTTGGGAAACGGGAACATATTTATTTCCGATACCAACACATAATCCAGTTTGAGTACTGCTATTAAACGGAAGTTCGTTAATACTAATGCAAGTGTTCGTATATCCGTTTTTATTATCTGGAAGATAGAAAGTCGTACACCTTCCATTTGTACCATCAAAACTACATTCTTCAAGAGAATATTCCGAGCATTCCTTTTCTTCTACAATCTTACTATTACAACGATATGACGAGTCAGATACCCTAGTCCATTCACAAAGAAGAGAATATTTATCACATATTTCTTTATACTTTATTGATGAGCATACTGGTTTTTCTACTGTTTCGTATTCATTTGGGAGAGGAAGGTCGTCTTTTGCAGAAATACATTTTTCATAATTTGTATCCCATTTGCATCTCTCATCGAGCGAACATCTTGTTAAATCAAATTTATTGCATTCTGAAATTGCATTAATACATCTTCCATATGGGTTACTAACACCTTCGTTGGTTGGTGGAATGTATATGCAGCGATTACTTGTTTTGCATATTGCTTCTGGGAAGAGCTCACAGTTTTCAAGACTTGCTGGAATATCACGACAAGATTCAATACCATTTTCATCAGTTGCCCACTCACAATCTGAATTATTTTTTCCACACTCTAACTGTGAAAAGGAACTACAACTTTGATAATTAGAAATGTTCACACCAAATCCCTTTGCAAAAACTTCATGTGTACATACTGAGTTCCATACACAATCACCTCTTTTACAATCATCTTCGTTTAGATAAACACCACACTGCTCAACCGGTAATGCCAAAATTGGGTTATTACTTCTAACACAAGAATCATCCTTTGACAGATCTTTACTTTCTCTACAAACATATCCGTTTGCACATTCTTTTATTGTGCCACTAATGACATTAGATAATTTATTATCTTGCGTACATTTTAGTCTTTTTTGAGATACACCTTCCTCATCACCCTGATCATTGATTACATTTTTATCAGCACACCAATTATCACAATCTAAATTTCCATGTGAGTCAAAATTTAAATCACTATTTTTTACACACGATTTTATATTATTACACTTACATTGAGTTTCGTTTTCTTTACATTTGTTATTATTAAATGTACCCGTAACTGAAATTCCAGTATTTGTTTTACACTTACTCGAAGTCTTATCGCATATTTGATTACTCGAACATTGGCCACAAGTACCACCACAACCATCAGAGCCACATTCTTTATTATCACAAGAAGGTTTACAGGTGATAGAGTTATCTTCCTTACCTGCAGTAGTTTTATCTACATCTGATATTTGTGCAGAAAATACCTTAGGAAGCAAATTTAAAATTTCTTGCTGTTGGTCGCTATTATTATTAAGAATCATTTGCTCAGTTGGTTGTATATCTTCTATCGGTGAATACGATGTTGATGAATAAGATGAGTTTATCGCATTAACAGTTAATTCAGAATTACCATATATTGGATATTTTGAAGTGCCATCTGATAATCTAATGTTTGCAAGATCAATCGACCAACCTCTTTTACCATCTAAAGGATAACTATATATCTGTGAAACCACATCTTGATCGTCTGAAATAGTAAATATAACTAGGGAATCTTCAGATAATTGACCGAATTCGTCCGTAACAATACCATATGCTGGTTGCGGAGTTGAGATTTCCTCAAGCGTAGAAAAAGTCTCGAAAGACAAATCAGAATATGAAGGTAAAACTAGGAAGCCAGAGAAAATACTAAAATGATAGTCTTTGCTTGGAGAGAGATTATCTATCGTAATACTATGTGTATAGCGAGGAAGTTTTTTGTATGAATAGCTATCTTTATCAATCTCGATTTTGTCTCTGTCATCATATATTCTTGCATTCTGGTTAAACGATAAAAATGTCTTCTGAGAAGAATCATTTACTATTAAGCTTCCTGTACTTTTATACGTAGTTGTCCAAGTAATTGTAGCGCTTGTATCAGTAATATTTGTAACCATTAAGTTGTTTACTGATCTAGAAACAATAATATTCCAAATTAAATTACTAAGAAGAAATAAAATTACTATTGTCAATAACCCAATCAATAATTTATTGAGTATACTAGAATTGTTCTGATCTGTTATTTTTGTTGACTTATTAAATTTTGTTTCTGAAGGATTCATATAAAGTAAGAAATATTAATGTACTATAAATACTATTGTAAATTTATTCTTTAGTCAACAAAACGGGCGACATTATTCGCCCGTTAAGTAAACTAAATATGAATACGTTTACCAATAAGTATTCTATTCAGGGATATAGCTGCCACCTGTTTCACTTAATACCTTAACAAAGTAACCGGCTGTTGGGAAAACCTTATAATCATAGCCATATTCCATGTTATCAGAATATACTACTGAATTGTACTTACTATTTTCCCATTTACTTAAGGTATCAGCGACTACTCCCTGACCTTCCATCTGCTTGAGAACATCGAAGGCTTGATAGTTATCTACATCTTGTTTGTAGATATTGACTAAATTCCAACCTGGAAGAAGTTGTAGTGGCAAGGCATTTTCATATGCATAACCAACCATAGAAGCTGTTCCACTATTTCTACTCTTTACAAAATATGCTTCACCCGGAAGAATAATGAAATTATTACCAACTTCAACATCCTCTCCATTAATATCTTCCTTCATTGAGTATGATTCAAACTTGCCTTCACGGTATGTCGCTATCTCTTCAACTAAAATTTCTCTCGCTCTTAGATATTCGTAAATGTCATTTGCAGTTGAAGACTTTTCTTGATCAAGAACAAATGGGAAGGATACTAAATTCCAACCTTTACTAAAATCATAGTTTTTTGCTGATTCCACCATCACATAACCAACACCAAGATTTTCGACTTCATAAGGAGTAAGGATTCTTTCGCCCTCATCTCTGACATTATTTTTGTTCGCATCGTCAAAATAAGCAATATGCGTTTCATTACTTAAGACTAATTTCTCATTTGCATTCCCTGTTGATGTATAAATACCAGGTTTTAAGACAGGATCAGAGATTACATTTTCTTGTGCTTTTACATCATTTTTAAAGATATTTAATAAGGAATTAGTCTCTGTTTCTCCTTCAACTCCAACTTCTAATGTACTCATACCACATGGAAAAGCCCCTGATGGAATATAATCTGTAATGCTTGCGCAGGGTTTCCAATCTCTTTGTTCATATGTTGGATAGAAAATAGAAACTACTTCATCCTGAATATTTAATTGATTATCATTACAGACAGTCATGGTTGTACAGTCTTCACTTTGATAATCAAGATTTGTCAACTTATAAATTTGATCTGAAAAAACTAAATCATTATTCTTACTGCTTATTGAAACTGAAGCTGAGCATTTATTATTCTCCCAATCGTATTCAGCAGAGCAACCAACTTCGTAGCCGTACAAATCATCCTCTGAGTAATTAGGAAATATTGAGTTAATAGACAGGCCATCTTCCGGAAGTTCAATTTCAACGTTACAATAACCTTCCTCAGTATTTGAAAGATCACTTATTGGTTTTTCATCTCCACCAACAAATACGCAGTATTCTATTCCTTCTTCGTTTGAATCTCCAACTTTGAAGCTTATTCCGGATTCACAATTCCCTTCACCTGCTTCAATAACACCATTATTATTACTATCAAGTTCAACCCATGCACATGACATGCTTTCTGCTCCATATACATAATGCTCATTGCATTCTTTTTTTCCATATTGAGTTAATGATTCACAACCCTCAACATAAGGCGAAAACGGAAGTGTACAAACTCCTTCACCCGAAGCAAAAGCTGTCCAATCATAACCATACTTCAAGCATTTTTGCTCATCAAAAATCTGATCAGGTTTTATGGCATTTTGTTCAATAAAAGACGAATCTACACAACCTGTAGAATTAGAATCGACAAAATAGCTATTTTGAGAATGCGTATCACTTGCAACTACTGTAATTGTCTGATTTTGTTCATTATTATCTATCCAAGCGCAGCCTGCTTCTAGACAACGACCTACGAGAGGAAATTCCGAATCAAAATCATTAATAGCCTCACAATTGACCTGGCCATTAATCATGTAAGTAGCACATTCATCATCTTCGTTGTCATCATTTACCACACAATCACAATCCTCATAGAGAACCTGTTGGTTTAATTGGTTATTTCTATACAATGCACCTGTTGCTCGATCACACACATACTGTTTCGAACTTTCTTGACAAAACCCCTCATCCTCTCCTGGTCGCACAAAAAATTCACATTTCAAATCATCAAGCATGTTTTCGCAACCTTCTTCTGAATTAAAATCCATACATTCATCTATTCCATCATATATACACTCATTATTCGAACAATACATCCCATTTGTACATTCCGCTAAGTCTGTAAAGCAAGCTCTTCCCACTTCTTCTTTTACACAGGCACCCTCGCCATCGTCAATGTCTCCATCTGCGACATCTACTTTACTCATTGGCTCACAATATTCATTAGATTTACAATCAGTATTTTTGGTACAAGAAGTATAATTCTCGACTTCATAGTAATCTCCCTCAGAAGTTTGGTACATACACTTTCCATTTAAGCAGAATTGATTTTGTCCGCATTCCTCGTTTTTACTACATGCAAATACAGTAGGAAAGCCCTTAACACATTTATTTTTTATACAATCATATTGACTATCTCTACAATCATCTGCATTATTACAATAATCAAATTTTTGACATGTTGGAGGGCGATTTCCGACTCTAATACATTTTAGATTTTGATCACATGAATCATCTTCATCTAATTCACATCTATCTCCGACTCGTGCAGGTCGTTCTGTTTCTGGTTGACTTTGATTTTGTTGACTAGTTGAACCTGATACAGAATTTTGAGAAGGAGTCGGCTGAGTATCTGTAGCAGGCTTGGGTTTTAAAAATGATCCAGAAACGGAGCCACCAGATCTAGGTGAATCTCCTCCTCCATCAATTACTGGATCTTGTTCAAACGGATTAGCAGCAAACAATCGGTTTACAAGAAGTTTATTCGACTCTTTAACGATCTCCTCTGCGTCATCTGATTTAATTATTAAATCAGGGCATGGTGCGATATTCTCTGCATTAAATTGAATCGATTTCTCTTTTCCATCTACAATAGCTGAAAGCTCTGCTATAACTTCATTATCAAATACAAACAATTCGTCAGAATCTTGTATGCGTATATTTGCAATATCAATCGTCCATGTATTGTTATTACTTGCCAAAGCAGATAAAATTTGTGATTTTTGATCTGCACGATTAACAAATGATATCGTAACAATAGGATTATCGTTAACCTCATTTGCCACAGATATTGCGCCAAAAGTAGGTTTTGGTGTAGTCATTGTTTCGAGTTCTGAATATGTTTTGAACTTTTGACTGAATTTATCGATTGGAAGCACAAAATCTGATATTGCTATCGAATACTCTTTTGAAGATTCCAGCCCGCTTACTACGACATAGTGATTATAGTATTTACCCTGATCAACTTTCACAAACTGATTTGGGGATATCTCCTGATAATCGCGAAAGTCAAAGTACTTGTAACCAGTAATAAAATCAAAAAGTTTATTTTCGTTTTTGTCAGTAAGATAGACTATTGAGCTTGTAGGTTTTGTTGTAGTCCACGATATTGCGGCAGATTCTGAGGTTATTGAGGTGATTTGAAAATTTGAAATATCCTTTGCGTTATTCTGATTAATTAAATATATTGCTATGCCACCGATTATAGCAATAAAAAGAACTAGCAAAATGTAAAACCACCATTTTGAAAGAATCAATTTCTTTGATGTGCTCGCAACATTTTGTGTTGCAACATCAGCAGTTTGATCTTGAGTGACCATTAAATATTCATTGAAAATTTATATTTGCTTGATTATAGATAATCACTTTTTATGAAATAAGTCAAATATAATCAGCAACAATACAGTAAGAATTTTATATAATTACTGATCGCCATCTTATATTCCACTATTTTGTAAGATTAGTTCATTCATAAAATATATTTTCAAAGAGTTTATATATGAAAATTCTACATCATTCATATTATATATATGGAAATGATAATTGAACATTTTGTTCAATCTGTTCAACGATTTCATAAATATTTAAGAGTGATTTAATAATACACCGCTAAAATTGAGATAATGAAAAAAGTAAAAACGGCAATCGTATATTATAAATATTATTCTCATGGAAATATCTGCACAGTAGAAATATCGACAGCAATATGCCGTGGTTTTCCAAGTACCAAAATTATTGGCATGAAGCCTAAACAAGCTCGAGTAATAATTGAAAAAATAAATATTGCTTTAAAATCTGCAGGATATAAATTGCCTCAAGAAAAAACCAGAATTTATCTAAAGTATTACAAAGGAAACAATTCAGATCAGTTAATACCCTCTAATCTTTCTCTTGAATTACCAATCGCAATCAGTATTTTGCTTTGTTCAAATCAGATATATTTTGTCTCCGAGTCTAAAGTTATCAACGATAACATTACCGACTCAATTCCAAAAGTTGACTTAAATAATAATAGTTTAGCTACAAATAGTTATTCAGTTTTCGCTGGAGGCGATCTAAGTTTTGATAGTTCAATCTCAGGTTATACAGAAATACTGCCCTACATAAAGTTCTTTGATAAAAAAAGAAGAATCGTTCTAACGAGAAGTAGAAAACCCGAGATAACAAAATCAACTCATAATATTTTTGTGGTATTACCTGACAAGTGCAGGGAATTAGTTCTATATTTACAAAATCAAGGATACGAAATCAAAAACAATAGTAATTTGCGATTTATTTTTATTGATTCGCTTACTAATCTGCAGCAATCAATTAATCTTTTCCTCAATAAAGAAGTAGCTAATAGAGATCCACTTTTTCACTCTAATACACTGTTAGTAGATGAAAACAAATCTGTTCAAAAAATTTCCTACAATATTGATAAAAAATTTAATCCTTGCAAGAGTGAGAAAACCGTATTAAAGAAAACCTTATCAAACACAGAAACGAAAAGTAAATCAGAATCTCGATTGCAGCTACCTACAAAAATTACTATTCCGACTGACAAGATTTCATATTTAAGCAAGCCACAGAATAATTATATTTCAAAAGAAAATTTAACAACACTAAATTACTTAGTAGGACAAGAGAGTGCAAAAAGAGCATGTATTATTTCTGCAGGCGGTGGGCATCATATACTCTTTATCGGTCCTATCGGATCAAGTAAAACATTATTAGCCCACTCTATTTCAGAAATCACCCCATCGTTATCATTGTATGAAATTCTTGATATGGCAAGGTACCATAGAGTTAAAATCGAAGAGATAGAACAATACTTGCAAAAGATAGATACTGCAAATAAAAATCTCCGGAATGTTCGAATATTCGAATTAAGCAGACCAATTATAGAAATAATGCATAACACTACAATACCAGGTCTTCTCGGTAATAAGAATAATCCTGGTTTACTTGCAAAATCAGATAAGGGTTTTTTGTTACTAGATGAGATATCAGAGATAAGTAGCTCAGTATTAAACTCATTAAAATCATCTTTAGACTATAGACAGATAAAAGTCGGAGCAAACGAGATTATACCTACACGATATACACTTATTGCAACTTCTAACACTTGTCCTTGCGGTAAAGATGCAAAGGATTGCAAATGTAGGCTTGGAGAGAAAATAAATTACATAAAAAAGATACCGGAATCACTGATTAATCGGATTGATTTACTTTCTCGAGTAAGTGTTACCGATTTTAGTTCAGTATCTTCAGCGCAGAATAGTTTATCTGGTCATATAAATAATGTAAAAGATTCAATCGATTATAGAAATATCGTAAAGAAAGTTCGAGAAATCCAAAATCGTCGATATATTAATGAGAATTTCCGTACTAATGCAGAGATAACACTAGACAAAATCAATACTTATTGTGAGTGTACATCATCAGCTACAAAAATCTTACATACCTCAATTGAGAAATTGGGATTAAATGGCCGAGATTATATAAAAATACTAAAGATAGCACGAACAATCGCCGACTTAGAGTCCAAAGAAATAATAACTGAAGAAAACATATACGAAGCCCTGTCGTACAGAACTACCTCTTTGAGAACTGAGGTTTCTTTCTAGCTTTAATATGGTGATATTTTTTACGCTCAACCATACGAGGATCTCTAATTAGTAAGTCTTCTTTACGTAAGACTGTTTTAAGTAATGGATCCATTTTAACAAGTGCTCTTGCAACTCCCAATTTGACTGCATCTGCTTGACCATTGATTCCTCCACCAGTTACTTTTGCAGTAAAATATAGTTTACCAATTTGATCTGTAACAACAAAAGGTCTCATTGTCTTACCTACTAATGTCTTCAATGCGAAATATTCTTCAACTGGTTTAAGGTTAACTGATGATGCACTAGCACCCTCAAATACTCTAACTCTTGCAGTAGAAGTCTTTCTTCGACCTATACCTTCATAATATTTTGATACACTTGTTTTAGCCACATTTAATGCAATTATAACTTATAATCAACTGGTTTTTGAGCTTCATGTTTATGCTCACTACCATCGTAAACAAACAACCTTGCCATACGATCTGCTTTAAGTTTGTTTTGAGGTAACATCCTCTCAACAGCTTTTTCAATAATAAAGTTTGGTTTTCGTTTTATCATCATATCAAATCTAGTTTCCTTTAATCCACCCATATATCCACTGTGGTGATAATACATTTTCTTCAATTCTTTACCACCAGTAACTTTAATCTTCTTACTATTTAATACGATAACATAATCACCACAATCAAGATTATTAACCTGATTAATTTTATCTTTTCCAATAAGCAAAGAAGCAACTTTCGAAGCAAGTCTACCTAATATTGCATCTTCAGCATCGATGACATACCATAATCGTTTTATATCATCACTTTTAATCCATTTCGTTGAAAACTTTTCAACGAACTTTGGACCTTTTTTAGAAGTAGAAGCTACTTTAGTTTTAGCTGATACTGTTTTAGTTTCAGCTTTTACTTTTGTAGTACTGACTTTCTTTGTGACCTCTTTTGTATTCTTTTTTACGTTTTTAACTTTTGCTTCAGACATACTATTTACCCTTAATCATTAAATAATCTTATTATAGTCCTGAACGAGTTCTTACTCTTTCTCTACCTGAGAATGCTTTTGTAAAAGTTTGTGATAATTTCTCAGCAATACCCTTTTTCTCTTTATTATCAGTCTTATGAGCTTTCTTCTCTTCTTCAAAAATCTCATTCTTTTCCTTAGATTCTGCTTTTACTTCTTCTACTTTCTTATCTTTTGTTGTTGTTTTCTGTTTAGCTGGAGTCTCTTTACTCTTTTTTACAAATATTTTATCAAATCCGACTAATACAACTTCGGATTTCTCTGTATTGTCTCCTTTTCTGAATCCGACTTTTACAATAGAAACCTTTAATTCTGATTTTGCAACAAATTCAGCACAATTAATCCTTGCCTTGCGACTAAGTAACTTTTGATTCAAAATTCTTGTCTGAGATACTTTATCATCAGCATATTTTTTTACTGCAGACATAAGTTCCTCTGCTTTTGATCTCATTACTTTTGCTTTAACAGTAGTAGTTTCTAATTTACCATAGGTAAATAATGTCGAAAGCTGGTTTGAAATAAGAGCTTTACGATGACTTGTAGTCCTACCTAGTTTTGCAATACTATTTCGTTTCCTCATATTATTAATCCTCTAATGTAATACCATAATCAGATAATATAGCGATTACTTCATTCAATGATTTAGCCCCGAATCCTGGTAATTTTGCTAATTCTTTTTTAGTAATCTTTGAAAGATCAGAAACTACTTCATAACCACCGTTTAACAAGCCTGTTTTAGATCTTTTTGAAATCTGTAAATCTTCAATTCTATCATTAAGTGATTTTCCATCAGCCATTTGCATATTCTCTTCTACCTCTTCGATTACAGGTGTAGATGAAGCTTCTGCTAACTGTTCAACCTCTAATTTTGAAATACCTAATGCTAACATCACTCGACCTGCAAACTCCTGCAATGTTTTAACTGATTGCAATAGAGCATCTTTTGGTGCAATACTTCCATCAGTTGTAATATCAATAAGTACTGAATCAAGATCAGTTTCTTGACCCTTTCGAGCTTTACCTAATTCAATTTTTACATTCTTAATTGGAGAGAAGTCAGTATCCAAAGGTATCCTACCCAAGTCACTTCGATTTTCCTCATCTGCGACCTTGTAACCAACACCTTTTTCAATAACAATCTCCATCTCAAGTTTTGCTCCCTCAGTATTCAAGTGAGCAATCTCAACATCTGGTGTCATGATTTCAACTGAACCAGTAACATCAATATCTTTTGCTTTAGCAATTTTCTTACCTGAAACCGACAATTTGCATACTTGTGGTTCACTGTTTGACGACTTAAATCTGATAGACTTTAGATTTAATATTATTTCGACAATATCTTCAGTAACACCATCAATTGTAGTATATTCATGCTTTGCATCTTTAATCTTAATACTTGTAATACCAGCTCCTTCAAGACTTGATAAAAGTACTCTTCTTAATGGATTAATCAAAGTGTGTCCATAACCTCTTGGCAATGGAGCAATCTCATAGACACCTTGTGTCTCTGTTTCACTTTTTGTTTTTACTGTAATGTCTGTAAACAATATCATATTTTACAAATGTTTAATTTATAATTAATACTACTTAGAATAATACTCAACAATCAAATTCTCTTTAATACCTTCATCTATCATTTCTCGTGTTGGAGATTGCATTACTGATGCACTAACTCCATCTCTTATAAGCCATGGTTGCGATTTAACATATACTTCAACTGGTTTTAATTCTGTATCAGCAAGAGAAATAGTATCTCCCACCTTCACTTCATAAGAAGGAACATTCAAAATTTCACCATTTACTTTTATATGCCTATGTGTCACAAATTGCCTTGCTTGACCTCTAGAAACTGCAAGACCTGCTAGATATACAACATTATCCAATCTCATTTCCAATATTCTTAAAAGTTCCAAACCTTTATCAGAGTTAAAATTCTTAGCTCTTCTTACTGATTCAAGATAAGCGTTTCTGAATTGTCTCTCGCGCATACCATATATTCTTTTTACCTTCTGTTTTTCCCGAAGTTGAACACCATAGTTTGATTGTCTTACTCTTCTTTTATTTCCGTGCTGACCCGGTGCAAATGGTTTGCGCTTAATACCAGCTTTATCTGACGAAGATCTAAAACCTTTAAGAAAAAGGTTTACACCCTCTCTTCTACTTAATTTTTCTTTTGGTCCAGTATATCTACCCATTGTTAATCATTATCAATAAATTACATTACTTACGTGGTTTCTTCCTTGGTCTACAACCATTATGCGGTACAGGTGTAGCATCAGCTAAAGATGTTACCCTAATACCAGCAGAATCTAGTCCTTTTACTGCGGCATTTCTACCAGCACCTGGACCCTTAATTGTAACTTTTACCTCAGATAAACCATATTTCTTAATTGCAACATCTGCTGCTTCTTTTGCGGCTTTTGTAGCTGCGAAAGCAGTACTTTTCTTAGAACCTTTAAATCCGACATTTACTGGACTTTTCTGGACAAGCATATTGCCCTCAGGATCAGTCAATGTGATGATTGTATTATTGAAAGTAGATTGCACGAATGCTAATCCAGATTTCACTACTTTCTTTGCTTTTTTAACTTTTACTTTTTCGTCTGCCATTTGTTTACGGATTAAGAAATAAAACTATGTTTTTGTTAACACTCTCTTAAGACCACCTACAGCCTGAGATTTACCCTTACGAGTATGAGCATTATGCCTTGTTCTCTGACCTCTAACTGGTAATCCTCTTTTATGCATTATACCTCTATAGCACCTAATTTCTTTAAGTCTTTTGATATTACGGAAAACAACTTGTCGTAATTCACCTTCAACTTGATAATTATCCTCAATGGTTCTTCGAAGCTTCTCGATATCATCATCTGAAAGATCTTTTAATTTAGCTTCTCCGTCAATCTTAGTCTTTTCTAATATCTCTTTAGCCAAAGTATCACCAATACCAAAAATATATGTTATTGCGATTTTTACTTTTTTATTATCTGATAGTTCTACACCTGCAATTCTTGCCATTTATTTAGTATTAATACATAAAATAATTAACCCTGCCTTTGTTTATGGTTTGGGTTCTTTTTACAATATACATACACACGACCTTTACGCCTTACTGTGTAACAATCTTTACATCTAGTTTTTACGGATGCTCTTACTTTCATATGTTCTATACCTATAAACTATTCTACCTTTGTTTTTATCATAGGGTGTTAACTGTATCTTTACCTTATCACCCTCAATCATATCAATATAATTCATACGCATCTTACCCGAAGCGTATCCTTCAACTCTGTGCTTGACACCATTTACATCTAACTCAACGATATACTTGCTGTCAGGCAAGCGTTCAATTACCACACCATCTACTTCAATAATGTTCTTTTTGTTTAAATCCATAATATTACCAACAAAACTCGTAATTTGTTAAGAGTCTTGGGTATTATATCAGACCTCTGATGTTTTTGCAATCACCAAACGGTTAAAATTTCAGGTTTCTTCCCAACAATAACAGTATGCTCGAAAAGTCCTGATAGACTACCATCTTTTGTCTTACTTGTCCAGCCATCTTTCCGATTAATAAATATCTCTTTTTTACCCATATTGACTATAGCCTCAATTGCAATTGATTGACCTTCGTAAAGCTCCTCTCCCTTACCCTTTTTTCCATAACCCGGTATGTATGGATCTTCATGTAATTCATAACCGACGCCATGTCCCACCATTTCCCTAACAACAGAATATCCATTTTCCTCAACTAATGATTGCATTGCATAACCTATATCTCCAACATGATTTCCAGTAACTGCCTGAGCAATCCCAGCATAGAGAGCTTTCTCAACAGTCTGTACAAAATGTTTAACTTTATCATTTACTTTTCCAATCATCACTGTATATGCAGTATCAGAATAGACTTTCTTATATATCAAACCAAAATCAAGACTTACTATATCACCACTTTTTAAACGATAGTTATCTGGGATACCATGTACAACAACATCATTAACTCCTACACAAAGTGTATTTGGAAAGCCATCATAACCTTTAAATGCTGGTCTAGTTTCATATTGGTAACATAAGGATTCAGCGAGATTATCTAATTCTAACAAAGATACTCCTTCTTTTGCCTCCTCACATACTAATTTCAAGATTTGCGATGCAATCTTACCAGCTTTACGCATATTCTTATTTCTAAACTCTAAATCTGCATCCATAATTACTGTTTTTTCGGTTATTTTTAAAATAAATTGATTTTCTCAAGTAAATCCGCCTGAATATCTTCTATTGAAGGACTTGCATCAACTTCAATAAGGATTTTTCTGCTACGATATTCTTCTAATATTGGCTCAATAGTACGATTATATTCATCTAATCTGTTTGTAATCTTCTCAGGGTAATCGTCATCCCTCTGAATTAAGCCGATACCATCTTTATCGCATACGCCATCAACTATTGGTGGATTGTATTTCAAATGATATACGGATTTACACAAAGGACAAATTCTACGCATTGACATTCTCTCAATCGCAGTATCACGATCTAAATTTAAATGAATAAACGCATCTAGTTTTCGATTATATTTCTGCATCAACAGATCAAACATTGCTATCTGATCTGCTACTCTGACTACAGAAACAAAAATCCAGTTCTGGTTTGGATCATATTTAGATAACCATTTATCCAACATTCGATATGTTAGTTCGGAATCGACAAACTTACCTACAGACCAAAGCTCATGTGCTTTTATACCATCCGGATCACCTTCCTCAAAAGTAGTACGAAACATTTCTCCTGTACCAATTTTGACGAATTTTAACTTTGTTGCTAATAAATCAATCTGAGTATCTTTCCCGCAACCTGAAGGACCGTGAAATAAATATGTAAACATAATATAAGAGATTAATGTTAAATAGAGCACTGTATGCTCTAACATTCTATCATTTCTGAAAAATTGAGCAAACAACAAACAAAAGAAATCTACTGACAAAAATTATATGTATTTATCGTAGCTCCTCACAACTATCATTGATTCTATCTGCCTTTTAACCTCTAATACTACGCCAACTGCAATCAAGAAACCAGTACCAGATATGACCGTACTTTGTTCAATACCAGAAATACTTAATAATCCTGGCAATACTGACAAAAGTGCTAAAAATGGCGCACCTACAGCAGTTAGTTTAAAAGAGGCTTTTCTTAAATATTGAGCGGTTGGTTTACCTGGTCTAATACCAGGAATGAAAGCTCCTTGTTTCTGAAAATTTTCAGCCAAATCATCTGCATTAAATACAATAGTTACATAAAAGAAGCAGAAACCGACTATAAGTAAAAATAAACCTACATTTTGTACCCATAAATTAGAAAGAATCAAATCAACTTTTTCAGCTATTAATGTAACTTTCTCACCAAGATCACGAGAAAGAAGGAAATTTGCTATTAATTGCGGGAACGTCAGCAATGAAGTAGCAAAAATAACTGGCATAACACCAAACTGAGTCAGTTTTATTGGAACATAACTCTCATACGTCGCACCAGTACGGACCCTTCTAGAATACTGTACTTTTATGCGTTTTTCAGCATCAGAAATATAAACTACAGAAGTTACTGTAAATATCATTACAAATATAAACGCTATTTTCTCAATAACATCCATAGTTAAGAAGTTATTTTGAATGCTACTTGGGATTCCGGCTAAAATACCTATAAAAATCAACATCGAGGAACCACCACCCAAACCTTTTTCGGATATTAGCTCACCAAACCACATCATAACCATTGATCCACCTGTAAGTGTTGCTATCAAAGCAATTAATTCTAGAGATCCAAGGTTCTCAACTAATGTAATTTGTGAGAAGCCCCTAAGCGTTGAATAAATCACAAAGGATTGCATAATTGCGAATGGTACAGTAAGAAATCGTGTAATCATACTAAGTTTCTTACGGCCTTCAACACCTTCTTTACGCATCTCTTCAAGTTTCGGAATAACTGACCCTAATAACTGTAATACTACAGAAGCGTTAATATATGGTGCTAAACCTATTGCTACAATAGATGCTGTCTCTAATACTCCACCTGATACTAATGAAACTAACTGACCGAAATTGCCACCTGTTTGACTAAATAATTGTTTTATCGCATCAGCTTGAATACCTACGACAGGGATAGAAGCCAAAACTCTAAAAAATAGGATGATTAAAAGAGTAAAGATTATCTTATCGCGGATATCTTTAGTCTTAAATATTTGCGAAATAGTTGCAAGTAACTTGTTAAACATATTTATTTAATACTGCCTTTTGAAGCCAAGATCTTGCTTTTTGCGCTTTCAGATACCGATAAACCTTCAATAGTTAAAGGTTTAGTAATTTCGCCAACACCAAGAATCTTTGCTGCAACGGCTCTTTGTTTGATTAGTTTTTTCTCCTTTAAAGTATTGAGATTTACAACATCGTTTGCCTCGAAAGCTTCTTGTAACTGAGTAACATTTACTGGCTGGACATCTACTTTATTGAGGCTCTTAAAGCCATGATATTTAGGAAGTCTTTTGTATAGAGGAACATTACCACCTTCAAAGAAAATAAGTGATTTGTGACCAGTTCTTGAAGATTGCCCCTTACTACCACGACCAACTGTATGGCCACCTTTTCCTGAACCGATACCTCTACCAAGGACTTTCTTCTTATAGATTCTATTGTTTCTCTTTATCTGATTTAACATTGGATTTACAAACTCGTAAATTATTTATTAATATTATTATGCCTTTTTATCACTTTCAACTGATGCCTCTTTTTTAGGTGCTTCTTTAACTTCTTTTACAGGAGTTTTGGTTGTCGTATCATGAGCTACTTTATTGTCACCAAATTTACGTCCATCTCTATCGAACCTACCTGCAAATCTACCACCTTTTTTCTCATCAAATTTCATTTTTCTTTTTAATGCTCTTTTTTTGAGATCTTTTTTAAGTCTTTCCTCATCCATTTTCTCTTTAAGTTCAATCCTACCTTGCATATTTTTCATTCTTGCTAAAACTCTCTTGTTTCTCAAGCTCAAGAGTGCTTTATATGCACAGTAAGTATTCGCAATAAGATCATTAGTACCTAATTGTTTTGCATAAACATTTTCAACACCTGCTAATTCCAAAACTGTACGGACTGAAGATCCTGCAATAACTCCAGTACCTGGTTTAGCTGGTCGCATAACAATAATTGCTGCACCATACTTCATTTGTACTTCATGTGGTATTGTATCACCGATTAATTGTACTCTTTTCATTGTTTTCTCAGCTTTTCGACTTGCCTTTTCTACTGCACTTTTCGTGTCACTACCACGACCCAATGCAATACCAACTCTACCTTTACGATCCCCAGCAACAACCATAGAAGCAAACCTTAATCTTTTACTTCCAGCTGTTACTTTTGTAACTCTTTTTACAACTATCGATTTTTTTTCAATTGAGAAATCGTCATTCATATTCATAGCACGAATTTTTTAATTAAATTGATATACCTGATTTTCTAATACCATCTACTAAAGCTGTTAATCTCTTTCCGAATTTATAACCGCTTCTATCAAAGCAAGCTTTTGTATAACCAAGCTCCATTAATTTCTTACCAAATTCTTCACCTACTTTACCAGCTGACTGAGTATTTTTACTTGTTCTCATTCCAGCAATAACCTTACCTGTATCATCATTAGCACAAGCGACGTTAATAAACTTGTTACTAATATATACATAAACTCTTGGTTTAAGTTCAGTACCACTCAAGGTTTTTCTAATATGTAATTTTCTTCTTTGTCTTGCTTTTTCGCTTGTTTTTTTCATATCAATATTTCACTAAAATTTACTTGGTAGCAGCTGCAGATTTAGCACTCTTGCGTCTGATTACCTCGTAATCATATTTAATACCTTTCCCCTTATATGGTTCAGGTTTCTTCAAACTTCTAATTTTTGCGGCAACTTGGCCGACTTTCTGTTTATCAATACCTTTCAATATAATTGTAACTTCATCAGGAACCTCAGCTGTAATACCTTCAGGTACAACATAAACTACTGGGTGGTTGTAACCAAGTGAAAATGAAAGATCTTTACCTTGCATCTTAACTCTGTAACCTACACCCATAATCTCGAGCTTCTTTGTATAACCCTCTGATACTCCTTCAATCATATTTGCAATCAACATCCTGTATGTTCCATGTAATGCTTTTGTAGGTAGCAATTCATTTTTTCGAGTAACATTAAGAACACCATCTACCATTTCATAATTAAGGTTATCATCAAGCTTCATGCTTAATTCACCGAGCTTACCTTTTACAGTAATGTCGTTACCATTAATATTTACTTCAACACCCTCTTTAATTTTGATTGGATCTAATCCGATTCGTGACATAATTTTTACCAAACTTTACATAAATATTCTCCACCAAGTTTTTTTGACTTGGCAACTGAGCCACTCATTACTCCAGCAGATGTACTTATTATTGAAATACCTCTACCATTCATTATAGGAACAATTTGTGAACTCGTTACATAGATTCTCTGTCCAGGTGTACTTACTTTTTCGAAATGTGTAACAACTGGTTCATTATCTTCACTCTTAAAAAAAACCTTGATACCACCATCAACCTCTTCATAAGACTCGATCATCGATTCCCTTTTAAGGACTTCAAGAACTGCAAGAACGAGCTTTGACTTTAATACTACTGTATCAGCCTTATCTACTAATATTGCATTTTGTAACCTTGCTAATGTATCAGCTAAAATATCCATTTTATCTTATTAATATATAAATTACCAACTTGATTTTATAACACCTGGGATATCTCCCTGATGTGCAAGTTTTCTAAAACAAATTCTACACATATCAAACTCTCTCATGTAACCTCTTCTCCTACCACAGATTCTACACCTGTTATAAGGTCTTGAAGCAAATTTAGAGAATTTCTTTAACTTTTTCGCTTGTAATTCTTTTGAACTAGTTGACATTCTTTGCAAATGGGAATCCAAACTTATCTAAAAACAACTTCGTATATTCATCTTTTGGTGATCTAAAATTCATAACAACCTGTAAACCTCTAATCTTCTGAACCTTATTAGTATCAATTTCAGGAAAAATAGTATGCTCTTTAATACCAAAGGAATAATTACCATTACCATCGAATGATTTCGTTGGCAAGCCTCTAAAGTCTTTTGTTCTTGGCAAAACGACATTTATAAGTTTATCAAAGAAATCCCACATCCTTTTACCCCTCAAGGTAACTGAAACACCGATTTCCATACCTGGTCGCAATTTAAAGCTAGATACAGCGACACGAGCCTTATTGATTACTGGTTTCTGCCCTGTAATTGTCGCTAATACTTCCTCTACTTCTTTAATTGCTTGTCCATTGGTTACTGCTTCACCAACACCTGAGTTAACTGTGATTTTCTTCAAAACAGGAACTTGCATAAAATTATCAAGTTTTAACTCTATCATCAGCTCTTTACTTATTCGGTTTTTATATTCTGTATATAATCTAGATTCCATATTTTTTTATTACTCTTTTTTAGTTTCTTTCTTAACTTTGTTTTTTACAACTTTCTTAACTTTAGATTCCTTTTCTTCATTAGAACTCTTGGCTTTATGTGCCTTTGCTTCTTTCACCTCTATATTATCAAGGATCATACCACACTTTTTACAAAATCTTACTCTCTTACCATTTTCCATCTTAATACCTACTCGAGTTGGTTTACCACATCCTGGACATACCAACATAACTTTTGCTACTGGCATTGGTTTTACAACTGTAACGATCTCTGACTTCTTCTCTCTATTATCACCCTTAACATGCTTTTTAAATTCATTAAGTCCATCAACAACAACTTTGTCTAACTTCGCAAATACAGAGATTACTTTACCCTGCTTACCAGCATCTTTACCATATAAAACTTTTACTGTATCACCTTTTTTAATATTCATTATAGTACCTCCGGTGCTAATGAAATAATTTTATCATAACCCTTCTCTTTCAACTCTCTTGCAACTGGTCCAAATATTCTTGTACCAATTGGAGTCTTCTTTGTTGGTTCAATAATTACCACAGCATTATCGTCAAATCTGATATATGATCCATCTTTACGCCTAATCTCTTTTGCTGTCCTAACTATTACTGCTTTTGTAACCTCATGTGCTCGAACTGTACCTTTTGGTAAAGCATCATTAACTGCTATTGTAACAATCTCACCAACTGTAGCCCATCTTCTATGAGATGAACCAGGGATACCGATTATTTTAGCGGTCTTTGCACCTGTATTATCAGCAACTTTTACTTGACTATATGGCTGTAGCATCTACTTTTTTAATAACAACCCAACTAACTAATTTAGAATAAGGCTTTGACTCAGCTATTAAAACCTTGTCTCCCTCATTTAACTCAATATCTGTATGAACTAAAAAGTTCCTAACTCTACGCAAAATCTTATGGTATCTAGGATGCCTAATTGATCTCTCAACGGAGACTTTAACTGTCTTTTGCATCTTTGTACTTACTACCGTACCTACTAATTGTTTTATGTTTTTTGTTTTTTCCATGTTTTCAAATAGTTAATAGTTTGAGAACAGCTTGTATTTTACCAAGTTCAGTCAAATAAATCAATCCCAAACGCTTATTAATTATATTGTCGATTTTGCAATGAACTTTGTTGCCAACGATAGCTTATTACTAGCAAGCCTAAGTGCCTCTTTAGATACATCTTCTGGTAAACCTGCAATCTCAAATAGTATTGTACCTGGTTTTACAACAGCTACATAACCTTCAACATCTCCTTTACCACCAAGCATTTTCGAGTTATTTGGTTTCTGAGTATATGGCTTTGAAGGAAAAATTTTGATCCAAACTTTACCTTTTCTTTTTGTGTATCCTGCGATAGCTCTACGAGCTGCCTCAATCTCTCTAGCATTTACCCAACCACATTCCAAAGCTTTTATACCATACTCTCCATAAGAGATCTGGTTATTAGCAGTTGCCAATCCCTTCATCTTGCCTCTAAACTCTTTTCTATGTTTTTGTTGTTTTGGTTGTAACATATTCGTAACTAAATATTATCTAATTATTTTGATTCTTTTTTCTTGTAATAAATCCAAACTTTTATACCGAAAATACCAAGTTCTCTTGTAGACGCTCTTTCCTCTGCATAGTCTAAATCTGCTTTGATTGTTTGCAATGGAACTTGCCCAACAGAAATTTTTACAACTCTTGCTTGACTTGCACCATTGATACGACCAGAGACCCAGATTTTAACACCATCTGCTCCAGCAGCAACGGCCTTAGTCTTTGCATTCTCCATGGCTGGTTTCAATGGCAATCTATGCTCCAAAGCATCTGCAATTGATCTTGCTAATATTCTTGCTGATAAATCAGCTTTCTTAACTTCATTAATATTAATATTTGCCTGTAACTTTGTCATTTTTGAAATATCTTTTTTCATGAGATCCATAGCTGAACCACCTCTACCTATAGCAACACCTGGTCTTGCAACATATACTGTTACATCGATAGTATTTTCACCTCTACGGATAACAATATTATCTAAGCCAGCCAGATTTAATTTATCCTTAATATATTTTTTGACTTGCAAATCTTGATGCAGAGCCTCAATATAATCTTGACCCTTATTAAACCACAATGAATTCCAAGTTTTACTTACGCCCAATCTTAATGCATGAGCGCTCATTTTGTTACCCATATTACTTTTCAGACAAAATCAAATTTATATGTGACCTTCTTTTGATCAATCGAGCTACTCTACTTCTCGAAGCAAATCGTACACCTCTTCTGGATGGAGCTTCATCAACTGAAATACTTGATACAACAAGTTCTTTAGCTGGGATACCCTTTAAGGAGTTTGCATTTGCTACTGCTGATTCCAATACTTTCAAAACCATATCAGATCCCTTTTTATTCAAAAATTTTAGCTCATCGATAGCAGTCTGAGCATTTTTATTTCTAATCAGGTTTGCTACCAATCTCAATTTCAAAGGAGACATCATCAAATTTCTTGAATATGCTTTAAATTGTAATTTGTTATTTTCTGTATTCATACTTTTAACTATTATTCGACTCTACCAGAGCCACCATAAACTTTAGATATTTTACCTTTTTTAGCATGTCCTAAAAATGTTCTAGTTTTCGCAAATTCACCAAGCCTATTTCCAATCATTGATTCTATAACTAATACATTTTCAAATTTCTTTCCGTTGTGAACTGCAAATGTTAATCCGACCATATCTGGTACAATAACTGAATCTCGAGCCCAAGTCTTGATTACGGTTCTTGAACCAGTTTCCAAAGCTTTAGCAACTTTCTTCATTAACTTTTCATCTGTGTATACACCTTTTTTAATAGATCTTGACATCTGTATTTACAATCTTATATTTAAATTATGCCTTATCAGGCCTTGTACGAACTTTTCTACGGCTAACAATATATTTTTGAGTTCTCTTATTTTTTCGTGTTTTTGTACCAACTCTATGTCCCCAAATATCTTTAGCTCTACCGATAACACCTTTACCTTCACCACCACCATGTGGATGTTGTACTGCATGCATAGCCATACCTCTTACAGTTGGTCTCCAACCTAAATTTCTTCTACGTCCCGCTTTACCCATCTTAACATTTACCCACTCTTCATTACCGATCTGACCAATTGTAGCCATACACTCACCATTAATTAACCTGATTTCTCCTGATGGCATTTTAACCTGTACATATTTTCCACTTGGATCAAAACCTTGGACCAAAACCGAATTACCAGCTGATCTTGCAATTGCTGCTCCATTTCCAGGTACTATCTCAACCGAGCTTACCAATGTGCCTGATGGAATATTTTTGATCTTCATAGCGTTACCAAGTAAGACATCAGTCTGTTCATCCGAAACAACTACATCACCAACCTTTAATCCTTTAAGTGCATTAATAAGCCTTTTATCTCCGTCTACATAAGTCAAAAGAGCCAAATTCGCTGTTCTGTTAGGATCATAATGAATTGCCGTAACAGTAGCTTTAACTCCAAATTTATTTCTCTTATAATCAACAATTCTTACTCTTCTCTTAAAACCACCACCTCTATGCCTTACCGTAACTTTTCCTTGATCGTTTCGACCAGATTTTTTCTTTTTAGCTACAGTTAATAGCCTTGGTGCTTTTTCTTTTGAAAGATCTGAACTTCTAAGAAGTTTTGTTGCTCTCAATGTTGATGTTTTTGGTTTATAATTCTTAATAGCCACTTTAGTATTTTTCTTTATATCTTAACAAAATCTTTAATTGAATCACCTTTTTTAAGCGTTACAATAGCTTTTTTAGTATCAACTTTACGAGTTTTACTATTAGTCTTGTAGTTTCTTGACATTTTACCTGGTCTGTTTACTGTATTAACTTTCACTACTTTTACTTTATATTTATCCTCAACAGCTTTTGCTATTTGGATCTTTTCTGTGTCCATAGGTACATAAAAAGAATATTTAGCTTGAGAATCTGCACTTGAGAAAGACTTCTCAGAAACGACTCTATCCAAACTAATTTCAATTTTGTTTTCTATCTTTTTTTCAGCCATATCTACTTACTTAATATTTCTTCTATCTTATTTACAGCATTTTTATCAACAAAAATCTGTTTTGATCTTGTTATATCATACACATTGATTGAAGATGGTCTGGAAATATTTACATCTTCTACATTTCTAAGACCAAGTACCACCTCTTTTTTATCAGATATCAATGTTAATGAACCCTTATTTTTAAGTGCAAGTAATTCTGTCCTTGCTTTTTTAGTTGTATCTGATCCATCAAAATCTACAAAAAATAGTTTATCAGTTTTAAGCATACGAGCAATTGCAGACCTCATAGCTTTTCTATTCATTTTTTTATTAATTTTGCGAGACCAATTAGTATCAGTTGAAGGTCCGAAAGTTACACCACCTTTATACCACAACGGTGAACGAATTGAACCTTGTCTTGCACGACCTGTACCCTTTTGAGCCCAAGGTTTGCGACCACCACCATCAACCTCTGCTCTTGTCTTAGCATTAGCTTTACTCTGTCGTTGATTGCTCAAATAAACCAAAACTGCTTGAGAAATCAAATCCTCAGAGTATGTTTCTGCCCAAACTTTATCATTTAACTCAATTTCTGTTTTACTGTTTAATATTGTCGCTTTCATACTATTTCTTTATTACAACCAAATCACCATTGTTACCAGGGATTGGACCCTTTAACAAAATATAATTATCAACAATTTTTACGATTTTCTTATTCTTTAATGTAACTGAATTTCCACCCTTACGACCAGCCATCCTATGACCCTTAATAATCCTACCAGGATCAGTACCTGCACCAACCGAACCACCTGAACGATGCCTATCAGATTGACCATGTGTTTTTGGACCACCATGGAAACCCCATCTTTTAACAACACCAGCAAAACCTTTTCCCTTTGCTGTTGCATTAATGTTTACAGTCTTTTCATCTTCAAACATCGATGCGACAACATCATCACCAATCTTCAATTCACCTTCAATTTCTGAAAACATAGAGCGATGCATAGGTACATATCCAAGATCTTTATACTTACCTTGCAATGCAGTATTTGCACGTTTTTTACCGACTCCGAGCTCAACACCGTCCGATGTAATGTTGCAAACTTTACAACCTGTAACATCGACTACAGTAACAGGGACAGATAAATCTCCATCATATACTCTTGTCATTCCTTTTTTTATACCTAATATTGCTTTCATACTTTTAACTACTTGATTTGAATATCAACTCCAGCTGGGACTTGCAAATGTTGCAAAGACTCAATTGTTTTTGGAGTTGGATCAACTATATCAACTATTCTTTTATGTACTTTCATTTCAAAATGTTCAAACGCACCTTTGTAAATAAAAGGAGAGCGTTTAATTGCATACCGTTTACACTCAGTTGGAAAAGGGATTGGACCAGCAACTTTAGCGCCAGTACCAACGGCAGTTTCCATAATACTCTTAGCAGAACTGTCGAGAACTGCTGAATCGTATCCTTGTAATTTTACCCTAATTCTTAAACCTTGTTTTGCTGCCATATTTAATAAAGAGCTAAATTAATACTCATCCGCCAGATCACTCTAGCGGATGAGATTGTTACATATTTATTTAATAATCTTAGTTACAACTCCATTACCTACTGTCTGACCACCCTCTCGGATAGCAAACCTCATACCCTCTTCAATAACAACTGGGGCAATGAGAGTAACTGAGATCTCAACATTATCACCAGGCATAACCATTTCAGTACCCTCTGGTAATTTAACTTCACCAGTGACATCTGCGGTTCTAACATAGAACTGTGGTTTGTATCCTGACATAAATGGTTTGTGACGACCACCCTCTTCTTTATGTAATGCATAAACCTGCGCTGTGAACTCTGTGTGACATGTTACTGTACCAACTTTAGAAATTACTTGTCCTCTTTCAACATCTATTCTCTTAAGACCTCTTAACAAGAGACCAACATTGTCTCCAGCTTGACCCTCGTTCAATGATTTATTGAACATCTCAACACCTGTAACTGCTGTTTTCTGATCTGCTCTACCCATACCTAATACATCAACCTCATCGTTTAGTTTTACAACACCTCTTTCAATTCTACCAGTTACAACTGTTCCTCGTCCTTCAATTGAGAAGACATCTTCAATTGGCATCAAGAATGGCTTGTCTAAATCTCTTGGTGGAATTGGGATATACTCATCAACAGCTTTCATCAATTCTTTAACAGCATTGATACCTTCCTCAGCATTCTCTTGTGCTTTAAGTGCACTACCAACAATGATTGGACAATTCTTATCATAACCGTTCTTCTCTAATGCATCTTGAATATCAGATTTAATGATCTCCATGATTTCTGGATCAGAATCAACAAAAGTATTAATGAAAACAACAATCTTTGGAACGCCAACCTGTTTTGCAAGTAAGATATGCTCCTTTGTCTGAGGCATAGCACCGTCAGTATTAGAAACTACCAAAATAGCACCATCCATCTGAGCTGCACCAGTAATCATGTTCTTGATATAGTCTCGGTGTCCTGGGCAATCTACTAATGCATAGTGTCGAGAATCTGTTTCAAACTCAACATGTGCAACTGAGATTGTGATACTCTTTGCTCTCGAAACAGGATCTTTATCTAATCTATCTTGAGTTTTCTCATAATCTTTACCGAATGCTCTCAAAATACCTCTAACTAATGTAGTCTTACCATGATCAACATGTCCGATTGTACCAATATTGACATGTGGCTTTGTTCTTTCAAATTGTGCCATATTTATTATTGTATAAAATTATTTACTAAAAAACTTCTAACTGAAGTCCCGAGTATATTACCAGAAACTTCCACTCTTTTCAAGAGCTAAATTAACTTTTTTTTGCAATTTCTTCAACTATGTTCCTTGGAACCTCAGAATAGTGTGAAAACTCCATATTTACAGTACCTCTTCCACTAGTCAAGGATCTAATCTGAGTTGTATATCCGAATAATTCTGACAAAGGTACCTTTGCAGAAACTACAAATAAGTTATTTTTTGTCTCCTGTTTTTGAATAATACCTCTCTTACTACTCAAAGAACCGGTAATTTCTCCGACAAATTGCTCAGGAGTAGTAACTTCAACTGACATGACTGGCTCCATTATTACTGGAGATGCGTTTCTACAGCCTTCTTTAAAAGCCATAGATCCCGCAACCTTAAATGCCGCATCAGAAGAGTCAACTTCATGATATGAACCATCGTAGACTGCAACTTTTATGTCAACAACTGGGTATCCTGCTAATACACCAGCACTCATAGCTTCTTTAACACCTTTTTCAATTGAAGGGATAAACTCCTTTGGAACAGTACCACCCTTAACTTCATTTACAAACTCAAAACCTTTACCAGGATTTGGTTCCAACCTAAGCCAGCAGTGTCCATACTGACCCTTACCACCTGACTGCTTAACATATCGTCCCTCTTCTTCACGTACTCCCTTGATTGTCTCTCGGTAAGCTACCATTGGTCGACCAACATTTGCTTGAACATTAAACTCTCTCTTTAGTCTGTCAACCATAATATCTAAGTGTAATTCACCCATCCCCCAGATAATAGTCTGACCGGTTTCAGTATTCGAAGTAACTTTAAATGTAGGATCTTCTTTAATAAGCCTTGCCAAAGCCAAACCCATCTTTTCTTGGTCTGCCTTTGTAGCTGGTTCGATTGCCTCTGATACAACTGGTTCAGCGAAAGTAATCTTTTCAAGAATAATTTGATTTGCCTCATCACATAATGTATCTCCCGTTGTTGAATCTTTAAGTCCGACTATAGCACCGATATCACCAGCTCTTAGCTCACTTACTTCTTCTCGCTGATCAGCATGCATAAGTACAAGACGACTAATCCTCTCTTTTATCTTTTGGGTAGAGTTATAAACATATGATCCAGACTCAACCTTACCTGAATAAATTCGGAAATATGATAGATTACCAATATGTGGGTCATTAACTAACTTGAAAACCAATGATGAGAATGGCTCTGTATCACTTGGCTTTCGAATTATCTCTTCGTCTGTTTTAACATCGTGCCCCTTAATATCACCGACATCCACCGGAGAAGGCAAGAACATTGTTATAAAGTCTAGTAATCTACGAGCAACTGGGGATCTAGAGTCACCACCTGAACATGGGAACAGATTTGCTGACAATGTACCCTTGCGGATTGCACCTATCAACTCCTCTTTAGTAATTTCCTCACCTCCGAGATATTTCTCCATGAGAACATCATCTTGTTCAACTGCCCTTTCGACAAGCTCACTACGATACTTATTTGCCATCTCGACCATATCAGCTGGAATTTCTTCTATCGTGAGTTCTTTATCTTCAATACTATTATAAGTATAAGCCTTCATTTCGATCAGATCTACGATACCTCTCAAGGAAGTCTCTCTACCGATAGGTAATGTCAAAGCAACTGCCTTTGGAGAGAGTCTATCTTTAATTGTAGACAGGGTCATAAGGAAATCTCCACCGACAAGATTGAGTTTATTAGCGAAACAAATTCGTGGAACGCCATATTTATTTGCTTGCCTCCAAACTGTCTCAGATTGTGGCTCAACACCCATCTTACCATCGAAAAGTACTACTGCACCATCAAGAACTCTTAATGAACGCTCTACTTCAGCTGTAAAGTCAACATGTCCCGGAGTGTCAATGATGTTAATACGATATTTCTTACCATTGATATCCCAGAAGCAAGTAACTGCTGCAGACATGATAGTAATACCTCTTTCACGCTCTTGAGCCATAAAGTCTGTTGTTGCTTCACCATCGTGTACCTCACCGATTTTATGCTTCTGACCAGTAAAATATAAAAGCCTTTCTGTAGTAGTAGTTTTACCAGCATCGATATGAGCTATGATACCAATATTTCGGATTTGATCCATTGGCATTTTAACATTATAAGTTGATGACGCGATGTCCATATTTAATAATTAAAAATATTAATTAGATTTGCTAATAAGCTCGAAGCATATTAGTCACACAAATTGAAAACTATATTCAAGGAAAACAAAAAAGTCTTCGCAAGTGGTATTATATCAGACAATTAATTAATAGCCAAGAGCTTGTTTGCATTATCTGTAACCTCTCCCTGAAGATCAAATTCTATTGCATCTTCAAGATAGGTTGTAGCCGTCTGTGTATCACCCTTAGCTAAATAATATTTACCATAATAATATTGAACCCAAGGTTTAGGCCCATCGAGCGAAGCATAACTTTCTAACAAAGACTGTGCAAGATCAATGTTATTTATCCCGAATGCATATTCGAGATAATAATTGTAATATTGAGATTTTTCTTCATCCGTCATTGATGTCTGAACAGTTAAACCATCTAGATTATCTTTTAACTTCTGATAATTCTTATCCTTAAGATACTGCTTGCAATAAGACAGCTTTAGCCAGACACTATCACCTGTTTGCGCAATACTATCAAGTACACTTATCGCCTTTGTTCCTTGATTGGCAGTATAGAGCGCATCAAACAATTCTTTCCTGTAGCTTAATTTCAAGTCTTCAGATGCTAAAGAAATTGCCTTTTCATAATTTTGAATTGCACTTTCAGTTTGATCACTCATATAATATGCTCTTGCCAAATGTAAATATAATTCGTCAGAACTTGGATTGAGAGATGTTGCTTCATTAAGTACATCGATAGCCTTGTTGTAATCACCATAATCTAAATAGGCCTTACCTAGAAAAAATAACCCGTCCCAGTATTCACCCATACTGTCGCGGAGAGGTTGTAAAATATCAACTGCAAGCTTTGGATATCCAGCGTTTATATATACTCCCGAAATTGCAGTAGAAACAAAAAGATTATCTTCTTGATAATTCTTTACCCTATCAAGTGTCTGTGTTAAGTTATTGTATTGAGTTTGTAACTTTGAAACATCGGTTGAATCAACAGTAACAGAGGAAATTGCCTCAGCAATATCTGAAAGATTAATTCCCTTTGTATAGGAATCGAGAAGCCTTGCCTCAAACCAAATATTTTTATCCGTAGTTGAGACATCAAGGTAATCCTTTGCCTTCTGAGTATCTCCTTGCAACATATAGCTTCTAGCTAACAATATCTTAGCATCATCGTTCTCACTATTGTTTTTCAATGATTTACTGGCAAGATTGATAGTTTGTTCATTAGATCCCTGCGAAAAGTAGCTTTTTGATATATCCGCATACATCTGCGAACTCTCAGTATTTAGTCCCTTATTCGAAGCGATATCAGCAATCTCTTCGGCTTTCTGTAAAAGGTTTTTATCAATCAAGATTTTCACTATACCCAAATATGCTTCTGGTCTATCAGATATCTGAGATGTTGCATCTAAATATAGCTTTAAAGAATCCGCATATTGTTTTGCATCATATTGTGACTGAGCTGACGAGATCAGAGTGTCATATTTTTCGACAGTTTGCTCGCTTTTTGTGCACCCTGATAATAATGCGGAAGATAAAGTCACTATCACTATCGCCATTATTGACATTATTACTGTTTTTATTTTTGCCATATTTTTATTGTAGCATATTTTATATGTTTTTTTGCAAATTACTCACAGGGAACAATTTTCTTACAATGGTAAGTTTTTCGCAACCTAGAGTACCTGAAATATTTCAACTATTTATTTATTCTATAATATATTGTAATTCACTAAGAAATAGTCTGATCCTAAATTTAGGATTGAATAAACATTGTACTGTTGTTTGTTAATTTCATGCACATATTTTTTCAATAATACTTATAGTTAGTACAAAAGTATTTACTTAATCACACATAGATGATACCGTAATAGAGAATAAAAATATATAAATTTAGAATAATTAGACATGGGATTAAAATTAGAAGATCACGTATTTAGAATTCTGCAAAACCAAAAGAAATTAGGTGAGTATCTAGGTGAACATCAATGGAGTTTTAACATGGACAAAGGTTTATTAACTTTCTTTGATAAACAAGGTAAGGTACTTATTGAGTTTCCCGTTCAGATTATTGGCACTGAAGGATATAAAGCAAATACTTGGTTATGGTCATGGGCAAATACTAAAAGCAACATACCTGACAACTTATTAGTTGCGGCGAATACAATAAAAGAAGCTGGAACGAAGGAAAATCTTGATCAATTTACAAAAGCTGAATTGCCCCTCGAACCCAATCTCGGTGTTAATCTATCGATTATATCTGCTGGATATCTTGGACATTTTGCATATTTTCCGTGTAAATATGAAGGCGGATGCATGTATGTAACTATTGAAAAACCGCCAGTAAGTATTAATAATGTAACTGACTTTCAGACTGTTTTCTCAACATTACGCATGGGAATGTCATCATTTAAAATGAATCAAAAACAAGCCGTTATGGCCTACCTTGGGGATAAATTTACAATTTTAGAACCAAATAAATTTAAGTGGGATCTTGATACTGGCTCTGTAGAAATCCAATTTGAAGAGAATAACTCAATTAAGGAGTTTAAGGCGTCACCCAAAAAGTAATTGAACAAGAAATTAGAATTTGATCCCTGAAAATCAGTCTAACTCATTTTTCACAATTCCTTTATTTATATCAAAAAATGATCCATACTAGTCAAATCGACAAAAACACAATAAATATCTATTTAAGACACTATACCGATAAAAGATACTTAATAACTATTATCGCCTTGATAATAGTAGACATATTATTAGTCCTATTCGATATTTACCTCATAAACAAATATCCAATTACTCAAATTCATGCCTCCCAGTTTGGGAACATAAGTATTATAGCAATATACATACTCATATCGATTACTTTGTTTTATGTTACTTACCTTGTCTTTCGAGAAAAAAAACGGGAAAAAAATGCCCCAATATTTTTTGTTCACACGGATAGAAAGACGATAGAAATACCCTCAGAGAAAAAAGAGATATCACTGAAAGAAATAAAAGATATTTCTCTAATAAAGCAAGAAAAGGTCTCTTTGTATACTGGCGCTCCTCCTGAAACATATACACTTGTGTTTAATTTACAAGATCAAGACATTATTTCTTATATTCTTTTTTATTATCAGGATGGTAAGCGGGCAAGAGACTTGATTCTTTCTTATGTATAAAAACTGCCTTACTCATAATTTCCGATGATAATTCTAAATATCTTTTCAATACTCGAAAACATTTTAATATCAAGAAAATATTAGCAACTAATATCAACCTGATACATTAATTTCTGAAAATATGATATAATAGAGTCTTAAGGTTGACAGAACAAGAGAAAAAATGCTGATATTAATATTATGTTTGATTAGCAGCAGAAATAGCTAATTGACATAGGAAGCAATGTCTGTCAAAATCAGGGTTGACTATTGGAACCGGACCGAAAAATACTTGTAAAAACATAGCCAATAGGTTTAATTATGTAAACAAAGCGTAATGAATAGTTTGCTCAGAAAGAGCGAAAAGGCGACAAGCCGTATTGATCTACTCTATGTTGTAGGTCTTGTTATTGTATTAGCAGTATTACTCATCGTTATGATCTTGAGATCTATTGATGATGATATTAAGGTTTACGCATCGGATAATGAAAAAAATTCCTCTGATACGCAATCTGCTTTAAATGATGATGAAAATTCCCCGACAAACGTAAACGTTTACGGCCAAATATATACAGAATATTTTAACGAGGAGCTTGTAACTCCATTCAATAGTTCATCAATTAGAGTGAACAAAAACCGGTTAGAAAATATTAACTCTGCACCTCGTATTGTTACTGTCAAAACAAAAGACTCTGAACAAAAGTTACTGACATACGGCAAGACGGTCGGTGAGATACTCTCAGACACAGATATCAACACTGAAGGCACTCGGATTATCCCCCCAGCAGACGAGATATTGAAGTATCCACACGAGATAGAAATCCGACAATACCAGGAGATACTTGAAACTACTACTAGACCAGTACAATATGAATCATTGATGAT